>Ga0075443_10000620_pt1 | contig 14944 bp, 8 predicted proteins | sample CoawatmetaG00DNA_3_FD_71583 | JGI IMG/M metagenome (GOLD analysis project Ga0075443, IMG submission 71583) | Marine microbial communities from the West Antarctic Peninsula - Coastal water metaG006-DNA | ecosystem: Environmental > Aquatic > Marine > Coastal | place: Atlantic Ocean: West Antarctic... | reverse complement strand
GCGTTTGGTCTAATCACTGCACGTGATCCAAAAGGTGTTTATCATTCAATGACTGATGTTATTCACAAAGTATTGAATGATATTACAGTTGACGACCGAGCGATCATCATCGGTGGTGACTCGCATACTCGTATGTCTAAGGGTGTTGCCTTTGGTGCTGACTCAGGTACTGTAGCAATCGCACTGGCAACGGGTGAATCTGCAATGCCAATTCCAGAGTCTGTTAAAGTAACCTTTAAAGGTCACATGAAAAAACACATGGATTTCCGTGATGTTGTTCACTCAACACAAGCACAAATGCTTAAGCAGTTTGGTGGTGAAAATGTATTCCAAGGCCGCGTAATCGAAGTACACATTGGTACATTATTAGCTGACCAAGCATTTACGTTCACTGATTGGTCTGCAGAGATGAAAGCAAAAGCTTCAATCTGTATTTCTGAAGATGATACATTAGTAGCATCACTTGAATTAGCGAAAAGCCGTATCCAGATCATGATTGATAAAGGTATGGAAAATCCAGCTAAAACGCTTAGCGGTTTAATTGTTTTAGCTGACAAACGTATCGAAGGTATCAAGTCAGGCGTTACTCCTGCACTTGCACCAGATGAAAATGCTAAATACTTTGCAGAAGTTGTTGTTGATTTAGACCAAATTAACGAGCCAATGATTGCGGATCCAGACGTAAATAACGATGATGTATCTAAGCGTTATACGCATGACGTAATTCGTCCTGTTTCATATTACGCAGATAAATCAGTTGATTTAGGTTTTGTTGGTTCTTGTATGGTTCACAAAGGTGATATGCAAATCATCGCACAAATGTTCCGTAATATGGAAGCACAAGGTCAAAAGATTGAATTTAAAGCACCATTAGTTGTTGCGCCACCAACGTATAATATTGTTGATGAGCTTAAAGCTGAAGGCGACTGGGCAATTCTTGAGAAATATTCAGGTTTCGAATTTGATGATGCTGCGCCTAAAAACGCTGCACGTACTAAGTATGAAAATATCTTATACTTAGAACGCCCTGGTTGTAACTTATGTATGGGTAACCAAGAGAAAGCTGAACCAGGTGATACTGTTATTGCCACTTCAACACGCTTGTTCCAAGGCCGTGTAGTAGCTGATACTGCAGAGAAGAAAGGTGAATCACTACTGGGTTCTACACCGTTAGTAGTTCTTTCTACTATGTTGGGTCGTTTCCCTACATTGGAAGAGTACAAGAGTGCGGTAGATGGTATTGACCTAACTCGTTTTACTCCACCGGTTGAGCAGTTAACTTCACCTGCAGTAAGAATTGCAGATCCTAGCTAGGCTCTCTATTTAAACTAGTAAAATAAAGCATGAGGGGTTACTTAAATTAAGTAACCCCTTTTTTATACCCGTTTAAAACCAAACCACTTATCTTACCTCTCTAATCCATATCACACAGGATGGAGAAAGACCTTTTCTAAACAGACAGCTTTGATTTTATGCGCACTCTAATTTGGCAATTAATGAAGGCGTTATATAGTTTGGCATAACACGTCTATCATCAAAACCTTCTATACCTTGTACTATTTCTATTTTGTAATGATAACTGCCACATATTTCATGAGACTTACGTAAGAGAAAAACAGCTAAACGCTCAAAATTTACTTTGTTATTAGGGATAATTTCGAGTTGGTAATGATTAGGGGATAATTTTTTTTGTCGAAACTGTACGTTATGATCAAAATCCCATTGAGCAGCGCCACCGTTAAAGGATTTTTTTGTATCTACACTACTGCAGGCAGAAAGTGTCAGGCAAAAAAGTAGGATTATCACCATATTAATTATTTTTAACATCAGTGCTCCTTTTGATAATACTAACCTCATATACATGTAATTAATAACAGCCTAATCAGGCTTTTGGATAAATATTATCTGATTGAATAAATGGTAATTTAGTCGTTTATGATCATAATTAATAGTGTCACTAATAAATGGAATTTACCATGAGATATTTTACACCTATAGAAAACCTATTAAGAAACTCAGCAAATTATGGCAATAAAGTTTTCCTTCATCAGCCAATCAATGGTCAGTGGCATGAATTTACCTGGGCTGATGTTGAGCAGCAAGCGCGTTGTATTGCGACAGGGCTTCAAGCACAAGGCTATGAGCAAGGAACGAAAATAGGGATATTATCTAAAAATTGTGCCCATTGGCTTATTGCTGATTTGGCTATCATGATGGCGGGAATGATTAGTGTACCCATTTATGTTACCGCTAATAGAGAGACCATTGATTATGTCCTTAATCATGCCGATATTAAGGCTGTTTTTGTGGGTAAATTCGACGATACAGTTGAAGCTGAAGCCGCAATTAATTCTGATGTGTTACGTATCGCTTTGCCCTATCCAACGATTACTGCGCAAGTTAATTTCAACGATTGGCTAACTGAGTACTCACCGCTGATTGTTATTCATCAAGCTAAAATTAATGATACAGCAACGCTTGTTTATACGTCTGGATCTACTGGAACGCCCAAAGGTGTGGTGTTAACTCATAAAAATATGGCCGCAGTTGCACAATGCTTAACAACTACCTTTAATGTCACTATAAATGATCGTGCAGTCTCTTATTTGCCCTTAGCGCACATTGTTGAACGAAGTAACAGTTGCGTGGCTCTTTATAGTGCAATGGAATTGTACTTTGTTGAATCATTAGATAGTTTTATTCATGATTTACACTATGCAAAACCCAGTTTTTTCATTTCTGTACCACGCTTGTGGACGATATTTCAGGGAAATGTTTTTAGTAAAATTTCAGCAAAAAAATTAAAGTTATTGTTGAATATTCCTATTATCGGTCGACTAATAGCTAAAAAAATTAGAACCGCATTAGGGTTACAATGTTCAAAATGGTTTATATCAGGAACTGCGCCTATTCCTTTAGTTTTACTTAATTGGTATAAAAATTTGGGTATTGAAATTAGTGAAGGTTGGGGTATGACCGAAACTGCGGGTGCATCGTGTGTTAGTTACCCCTTTAAAGAACACTATATAGGCTCTATTGGTAAACCACTAGATTGTGTCGAAATGAAATTATCAGCAGACAATGAAATACTCATTCGTGGTGATGCGGTGTTTAGTGAATACTACTTAGATAGCAAAAGTACAGCTGATTCTTTTGTTGATGGTTGGTTTTGTACCGGTGATTGTGCCGAAGTTGACGAGCAAGGCGTTTACAAAATTATTGGCCGTATAAAAGACAAATTTAAAACAAGTAAGGGAAAGTATGTTGCTCCTGTGCCTATTGAAAGCTTATTGTGTACCAATACTGATATTGAGCAAGTGTGTGTAATGGGTTCAGGATTAAAGCAGCCTATTGCGTTAATTGTATTGAAACTGTCGATAACGAGTCGAAATAGTGATGCTGAAAAAGAATTACGCTCTACTTTATTGTGGGTTAATAAACAGCTAGAAAGCCACCAAAAAATAGACTATTTACTTATTTGTCGAGAGGCTTGGACGATAGATAATGATTTAATTACGCCAACATTAAAGATAAAACGTAATCTTATTGAGCAAAAATACAGTACCTTTGTGGCTAAAGATATCAGTGGCGATATTATTTGGCAGTCAGACGAAAATTAGTTTATTTGAAATTGAAAAAGCAAGTAAGCCAGAAATTTAACTGGCTTACTTGCTTTTAGTTTTAGTCGCTTTAGTGGTTAATTTGACAAGGTCATTTTATTTTTGATCAATAAACAACGCTGATCTTCTTGCTGCTTTATCAGTAAACTACGCTTAGTGCCTGCAGACAACTGGGTTAACTCACTAACCGCTGTGGCCAATCTAGACACACTAGTTTCACTACAAGTAGCAGGAATTAAGTTGTTATAGCTGCGCATGAAAACAGGGCCATTGGCTTTATCTATCTCCGTTAAGCTAGACATCAATTGCGTCGCACTTTGCTCCCTCAAGTTGTTTTGCTCACTGGGATAAAGTGCTGACATAGCGGTGCGTAATTTAGAAAAACCAATATCGCTGTTCTTTTGTTGTATTTTTGCTAACCAATCATTTTTCACCTTAACATTAGGCGCTATAACCTGTGCGTAAAGAGCAGATTTTACGCCAGTATCAGAGCTATCCACTGTTAACTCTTGAACAATTAATTCAGCCGATTTAGCGTGCTGAAAGCGGCTAAGTTGCGCGATTATATCCCAACGAACATCTTGGCTTATGGTTAGGCCTTCTAAAGAATGCTGACCATTAAGCAGTTTATACAAATTATCGAGCGCGCTGTCGGTATGGGCAAATTTTAAGTAACTGTTAAACCAACGGCGCTGAATATTCTTATTATCGCTATTATATAATGTACTTTGCCACGTTATTTCTTCTAGTTGTTGTGCAATACCTTTGACGTAGTTATGTTGACTACCTAATCCTTTGTTTAGGTAAATGTTGGCAGAAGATATTTGCCCTAAAATTTGCCCTAACGTTGTATAGTCTTGCTCAAATGGTGCATTAGCTAAGGCAACCTGTAAATATTCATTCAATGGTAATTTACCATCACGAACACTATCCCATAAGCTTTGCCATAACATCGAGCGCAGTAGTGGATCTTCAATTTGTGCTAAGTAATTCTGAGTGGTTTTAAAAGATCGAGCATCTAGATTTACTTTTACAAAAGCCCAATCTTGATAGTTTGGATAAACTAAATCAGGACAGGCGAGGCCAATTAACTCGTTAACCTTAGTGCTTTTTCCTTGATAAATAACGCTTACTTTTTTAATTAAATCAAACCCCGAACTTTTGGCTTTAAACAGGGCAATTTGAACTTTTTGTTCTCGTAATGTCGGTTGGCTTGCATCAGCTGTTTGCAGTAATTGGAAAGAATTGATTTTCCCTGCATCACATTGATAACTGGCTTCAATAGTATTAACGCCTGCTTGATACAGCCACTTTTGTTGCCACAGTGTTAAGTCTTTACCACTGGCTTTAGCTAAACTATCAATGAAATCGTCTAAAACCGCATTTTTATAGGCATTATTACTAAGATAGTTATGAATACCTTGCTGAAAGGTTTTCTCACCAAGTAGGTGGCGAAGTTGGTTAAGTACGGAAGCGCCTTTTGAATAAGTTATGGCATCAATATTATCAAAAGCATTGGCAGTTGAAGGTACTGGTACTTCTATTGGATGGGTGGTTACACGTTGATCCGCACGATAAGCACTTTGTTTTCCTCCGGCATAAAAAGTACGCCAAGCATTGGTAAACTCGGTGGCCTCACTTGTTGCTAAGGTTGCCATAAAAGCGGCAAAACTTTCATTTAGCCATAAGCCGTTCCACCATTTCATTGTGGCTAAATTACCAAACCATTGGTGTGCCATTTCATGCATAATTACACTGGCTAAACGTTCTCGACGGCTTTGACTCATTTCACCATTAGTTAAAAAGCTTCCTTCAGCAAACGTAACCGCTGCTGCGTTTTCCATTGCGCCGTATAAGAAATCAGGTACTAACACTTGATCATATTTTTTAAATGGGTAGTCAATACCAAAGTAATCATCAAAAAACTCGAAACCTTGATTGGTGTATGTGAACCAGTGCTTAGGTGTTATTTGATTTGCCACAGATTGACGAGTGAATAAACGTAATGGGTATTTGCCGCTATTGTCTTGCCACATTTTATAAGGGCCAGCATGCAAAGAAAAATTGTAAGGACTTAAGGTTTTACTTTGAGGAAAATGCCAAACGTTAACATTACCTTGCTTAATTATTTTATCTTCCTTCGTTGCTGAAATTACCGTCCATTCTTGTGGTGCTGATACGGTCATTTCAAAAGTAGCTTTTAGATCAGGCTGATCGAACAATGCAAACATTTGTTGCGCTGCTGCGGGCTCAAAATGTGAGTAAAGATAAACTTTATCATCAACAGGGTCTTTAAAGCGGTGAAGTCCTTCACCATTTGTGTTGTGTTTACGGGTAAAGTCCACGGTAACTGTGTTGTTACCCTTGAGGAGTTGCGCTACTGGTAAGGTAATAAACCACTGGTTATAGTTTATTTCTAGTTGCTCAGCGGGCATTGAAAAGCCATTAATTACTACACTTGTTATTTGTGCCTTGTTGAGATCTACCGTTAATGGGAAAGCATTATCGCTTAACGTAAAATTTATCGTTGAGCTCGCTGAAAAATGCTCATCACCCGTTAACTTATAATTCAATTTATAGCTGACATTAGACACTCGAGCAGAACGTTTAAATGCTTGCTCTTGACTCAGGTATTGATTTTCAGCGCGAGGCGTAAACGTTGCTGTTTGAGATACTATTTTATTTGAATCATTAGGTGCATTTAGGTCGTTATTTGTTGTCACACAAGCGTTAAGTAATAGCGTAGCTAAAAATGTTGAAGCAACAAGGATTTTTTTCTTTGAAGAGTTAAATTTCAAGAGAGTTCCCATTATTTTTATAAATTTGCCAAAGTATAATGCAGAATTGCGAGAGTAAAAAGAGGGGGATTAGATTAGATTGTCAAAAGAAGGAAAGCGTCTAAAAGAGTTATATCAATTTTCTTTAATTTAGGAAATAAAAAAGCCACTATCTATAGTTAGATAATGGCTTAAATAATAGTTAACTATAAAATTATAGTTATTTTATTTTTTTCTTTTTACTGCTTTAGCATTCGGTAAATCAGTGATTGAACCTTCAAAGATTTCTGCCGCTAAACCAATTGATTCATTTAACGTTGGGTGAGCATGAATTGTTAAACCAATATCTTCAGCATCAGCGCCCATTTCAACCGCTAAACAAACTTCACCAAGCATTTCGCCAGCATTAATACCAACGATAGCGCCACCAAGAATACGACCAGTATCTTTTTCAAATATTAGCTTAGTTTTACCTTCAGTACGTGCAGAAGCGATAGCACGACCAGAAGCAGCCCATGGGAAGTTAGCAACTTCAATATTCAAACCTTGCTCTTTTGCTTCACGTTCAGTAACACCAGTCCAAGCCATTTCTGGATCAGTATAGGCAATTGACGGAATACAACGTGGTTCAAAAGTATGTTTCTTACCTGAGATAACTTCAGCAGCACAATGTGCTTCATGTACCGCTTTATGAGCTAGCATTGGTTGGCCAACAACATCACCAATAGCAAAAATGTGATTTACGTTAGTACGTAGTTCATTGGTAACATTGATGAAACCACGTTCGTCAACATTTACGCCAGCTTTGTCAGCGTTAACTAAGTGACCGTTAGGCTTACGACCAACAGCAACTAAAATTTTGTCATAACGTACTTGTTCAGCAGGTGCATTTTTACCTTCAAACGTTACGTATAAACCATCTTTCTTCGCTTCAACAGCCACAACTTTAGTAGACAACATAATGTTGAATTTCTTTTTGTTGTAGTTAGTGTAAATTTTAACAATATCTTTATCAGCAGCAGGTACCAATTGATCAGCAAATTCAACTACTGAAACGTTAGAGCCTAACGCGTTGTATACTGTGCCCATTTCTAAACCGATGATACCACCGCCTAGTACAAGCATTTCACCCGGAATATCTTTAAGTTCTAAAGCACCCGTTGAATCAATAACACGTGGATCATCTTTTGGAATAAACGGTAAATCAACAACAGATGAACCCGCAGCAATAATAGCGTTATCGAAAGTAATTGTGGTAGTTTTACCGTCATTACCTTCAACTGCGATTGTTTTATCGCTAGTAAATTTACCAAAACCGTAAACGGTTTTAACTTTACGTGCTTTAGCCATACCGCCTAAACCACCAGTTAATTGACCAATTACGCTTTCTTTCCAGTTACGGATTTTATCTAAATCAATTTTTGGCGTACCAAAAGTAACACCGTGAGACGCCATTGCTTCAGCATCATCAATAACTTTAGCTACGTGTAATAATGCTTTAGAAGGAATACAACCAACATTTAAACAAACACCGCCAAGTGTTTCACGGCTTTCAACTAATACTACATCTAAACCTAAATCTGCTGCGCGAAATGCTGCAGAATAGCCGCCAGGGCCTGCACCCAATATTACTACTTGAGTTTTGATATCGTTACTCATACTGTCCTCAATAAAACTGGTTAAAGTTTTTTATTTTATGTAAATATTTTTATGAGCGAAATTCTACGCTTATCTATAGAATTTCGCCAATATTAATTGCTAACAACCGACTAAAGTCGATAATTACTTATTACAATATCAACTTACGTATATCTGACATTACGCCAGCTAAGTGTGCAGTAAATCGTGCGGCAAGCGCCCCATCAATTACACGGTGATCGTAAGACATTGATAATGGAAGCATTAGTTTAGGAATAAATTCGCTACCATTCCATTTTGGTTTCATTTCAGATTTTGACACACCTAAAATTGCTACTTCAGGCGCATTGACAATAGGAGTGAATGCCGTACCGCCAATACCACCAAGGCTAGAAATAGTAAAACAACCGCCTTGCATATCTTGGGCTTTAAGTTTGCCATCACGTGCTTTAATGCTAATTTCTAATAGTTCACGTGATAACTGATGAATACCTTTTTGGTCAACATCACGTACCACAGGAACTACTAAACCATTAGGTGTATCAACTGCGACACCAATATGAATGTATTTTTTCATCACTAAGCTTTCACCGTCTTCGCTCAAGCTTGAGCTAAACACTGGGAATGCACGCAGAGCGTCTGCTGCTGCTTTTAAAATAAATACTAGAGGCGTAATTTTAAAACCAAGTTTTTGCTTTTCACACATCACGTTTTGTTCTTTACGAAATGCTTCAACGTTAGTGATATCAGCTTCATCAAATTGAGTAACATGAGGAATAGTTACCCAGTTACGGTGTAAAAACGGTCCAGATATTTTTTGAATACGTGATAAAGGTTTTACTTCAATTTCACCAAATTTAGAGAAATCAATAGCTCGGGCACTAACTACCTGCAAACCACCTTCACCGGCGGAAATTGCATTACCTGGGTTGGCTTTCGGGCGAGAAAGTTCATATTTCACGTAAGATTGAACATCTTCTTTTAAAATACGGGCTTTATTACCTGTGCCTTTAACCAGTGTTAAATCAACACCAAATTCACGTGCAAGACGACGAATTGATGGTGATGTGTAGATTGCGCCTTTGCTTACTTTTCCGGCTTCTGGGTGATGCGGTACAGGAGATGATTTTTGACCTCCTGGAGCAGCTTTTGCAGGAGCAGGAGCTTGTACTTGAGCGGCTTGAACAGGAGCAGCTGCGCCTGATGAGGTTTGTAAACGGATCACTAATGAACCTTGCTTTACTTTATCACCAGTATTAATTAATACTTCAACAACGGTTCCGGCGGTAGGAGAAGGTACATCCATCGTTGCTTTATCTGTTTCTAACGTGATTAAACCATCTTCTTCAGCTATCACATCGCCAACAGCAACAAGTACTTCAATAACATCAACTTCACCATCATCGCCAATATCAGGTACTTCAACATCAATGATAGCACTGGCTGCAGGAGCCGCTGCTGCTTGTGGAGCAGGTGCAGAAGGAGCTTCAGTAGCTGGCGCTGCAACTGCTCCGCCACCTGAGATTTCAAGCATGATAACTAAGCTGCCTTCTTTAACCTTATCACCAGTGTTGATTAAAACTTCTTTGACTGTACCCGCATGAGTTGATGGTACATCCATGGTTGCTTTATCAGTTTCAAGTGTGATTAAACCATCTTCTTCAGCTATTACATCGCCAACAGCAACAAGTACTTCAATAACGTCAACTTCACCGTCTTCACCAATATCTGGTACCGCTATTTCTATAATTGAAGCAGCTGACGCAGCCGCTGGTGCGGGAGCAGATACTGGAGACGGAGCAGGAGCAGCAATTGGTGCTGGGGCTTCTTCTGCAGCTGCAGAACTCCCGGCACTGATTTCACCAATAACATCACCTTCTTTAATTTTATCACCTACTGACACAGATAAACTCGCTAATGTTCCAGCAAACGGTGCAGGTATATCCATTGACGCTTTATCAGTTTCAACAGTAACAATACCTTCATCGGCTTCTAGTGCATCACCAACGGCAACACAAATTTCTATAATTTCAACTTCTTCGCCACCAACATCTGGGACTAGAATTTTTTGTATGTCTGACATAGTAATATCCAGCCTATATTAAGCGTAAAGTGGGTTGATTTTTTGGGTATCAATATTGAAACGTGTAATTGCTTCTGTCACAACAGAACGTTCAATATCACCGCGATTAGCCAATTCGAATAAAGCCGCAACAACAATATAGTTTTGGTCTACTTCGAAATGCTGACGTAAATTAGCGCGGCTATCACTACGACCAAATCCATCGGTACCTAATACGCGGTAATCCGTATCAATAAATGCACGTACTTGTTCGGCATAGTTTTTAATGTAATCGGTAGCAGCAATTGCAGGGCCATTAGCCGGAGTAATTACTTGACCAATATAAGCTGTTTTCTGCTTGCTTTCAGGGTTAAGCATGTTCCAGCGTGTAACGTCTTGACCTTCACGTGCTAGCTCATTGAAAGAAGTTACAGAGTAAACATCACTGGAAATGCCATAATCTTTTGCTAATATTTGGGCAGCTTCGCGAACTTGCAATAAAATAGTACCAGAGCCCATTAATTGAACATTTGCTTTGGCTTTTTTAGTTGCGACACTTTCTAACTTATAAATACCTTTAATGATTTGTTCTTCAACATCTTTATCTTCCGGCATTGCAGGATGTTGATAGTTTTCATTCATTAATGTTAAGTAGAAGAAAATATTTTCATTTTCTTCATACATGCGACGTAAACCTTCACGAATAACAACGGCAACTTCATAACCATAGGTTGGGTCATAGGTAACACAGTTAGGAATTAAACCCGCTTGAACATGAGAATGACCATCTTGATGTTGTAAACCTTCACCATTAAGTGTCGTTCTACCGGCTGTTGCACCTAATAAGAAACCTTTTGCTTGGCTATCGCCAGCGGCCCAAGCTAAATCGCCAACACGTTGGAAACCAAACATAGAGTAGTAAACGTAGAATGGGATAGTAATAGCATTACAAGTTGAGTATGAGGTACCAGCAGCAACCCATGACGCCATTGCGCCTAACTCGTTAATACCTTCCTGTAATACTTGGCCTTTTTTATCTTCACGGTAATACGCGACTTGGTCAGCATCTTGAGGGATGTATTTTTGTCCTTCATTAGCATAAATACCTACTTGACGGAATAAACCTTCCATACCAAAAGTACGTGCTTCATCTGGAATAATTGGAACAATGCGTTTACCAATCTTTTTATCTTTAAGTAAGCTATTTAACACGCGAACAAAAGTCATAGTCGATGATACTTGACGCTCACCTGAGCCTTTTAAGATAGCATCGAATATTTTCAACGATGGAATTTCTAATGATTCTGCCGCTTGTTCACGACGTGCTGGCATTGAACCACCTAACGCTTCACGACGTGCTTTCATATACTTATGTTCAACACTGTCTTCTGGGAACTTATAAAACGGTAAATCTTCAATATCAGCATCAGCTACAGGAATATTAAAGCGATCACGGAAATGCTTCAGTGAATCAACATCTAATTTTTTAACGTTATGAGCAATATTTAAGCCTTCACCAGCCGATCCTAAACCAAAACCTTTAACAGTTTTAGCTAAAATAACGGTTGGACGACCTTTGGTTTCCATTGCTTTTTTATAGGCAGCATAAACTTTAACTGGATCATGACCACCGCGGTTTAAGCGATAGATATCTTCATCTGACATGTTGGCAACAAGTGCCGCAGTTTCAGGGTATTTATTGAAGAAGTTTTCACGGGTATATTTGCCGCCTTTGGCTTTACAGTTTTGATATTCACCATCAACTGTTTCTTCCATTAACTGTAATAACTTACCAGAGGTATCACGGGCAATAAGTGCATCCCAATAGCTTCCCCAGATTACTTTAACAACTTCCCAACCTGCGCCACGGAATGTACCTTCTAGCTCTTGAATTATTTTGCCGTTACCACGAACAGGTCCGTCTAAACGTTGTAAATTACAGTTAACAATAAACGTTAAGTTATCTAAACCTTCACGAGAAGCTAAACCAATAGCACCTAATGATTCAGGCTCATCAGTTTCACCATCACCTAGGAAACAATAAACACGTTGGCCTGAACAATCTTTAATACCACGGTCAGTTAAATACTTAAGGAAACGTGCGGTATAAATAGCTTGAAGTGGACCTAAGCCCATAGAAACGGTTGGGAACTGCCAAAAATCGCCCATCAAATGAGGATGAGGGTAAGATGACAAACCTTCGCCATTACACTCTTGGCGGAAGTTATTCATTTGATTTTCTGTTAAACGGCCTTCCATAAATGCACGGGCATAAATACCAGGAGAAATATGACCTTGAGCGAAAATAAAGTCGCCACCGTCTTGATCTGAAGATGCTTTAAAAAAGTGATTAAAACCGACATCGTAAAGCAATGCAGAAGAAGCAAAACTACCCACATGGCCACCTAGCTCTAAATCCTTTTTAGACGCTCTTAATACTAAGGCTAATGCATTCCAACGAATAGCAGCACGAATGCGATATTCAATTGTTAAGTCCCCTGGCATATTAGGCTCTTGCCCTGGAGGAATAGTATTTACATAGGCAGTTGTTGCTTCAAAAGGTAAATGTGTACCACCACGACGTGCGCGGTCGATTAATTTTTCCAACAAAAAATGTGCGCGTTCAGGGCCTTCATTTTCTAATACTGACTCCATTGATTCTAACCATTCTTGGGTTTCTAATGAATCAATATCAATGTTTGGTAGATCTGACATGTTGTTTTGTCTCCAATATTGTTTGTTTAAAATTGTTTTTTACACTCTGCGTATGGTTCTTTTTATGCGACTATTTTCTTGTGTTAGTTTTAAAAGTATTTCTTCTATAAAGGTTAAGTGGCGGTGGCTAGCGCCCCAGGCTTTCTTTGGCTGTCCGCTAATAATAGCCTCTAGCAAATCTTTTCTATAATCAGTTACCTTGCTAAATATCTCAGGGCGTTTAGCTAAAACAGTTAAATTTTGTTCTATATTATCTATGATTAGTTCAGTCATACTTCGTGCGGTTTGCAATATCACCACATTGTGCGAGGCTGCACATATGGCAATATAAAACTCATAAACGGCCTCTGCTTCTAATCGGTAGTTATCCTCTAATTGGCTATTACCAATCTCATTATGTTTGTCTTGTATTTGTTCAAAATCGCTAGCGGTGCCTCGCATGGCTGCGTAATAAGAGGCCATGCCTTCGATACAATGGCGAAATTCCAATAAATCAAATTGTGATTCACTGCTATTTGCAATTAAATCAAACATAGGATCGGAAAACGATTTCATTATTTTCTTGCTAACAAACGTACCACCGCCTTGTTTACGGGTGACAAGCCCTTTAACTTCTAACTTTTGAATGGCTTCACGCAGAGAGGGCCTTGAAACTTCAAACTGTTTAGCTAGTTCACGCTCAGGCAATAATTTTTCGCCGGGCTGCAAACTACCTTCAATAATCATCTGTTCTAGTTGAGCTAAAATAATGTCAGACAGTTTTTGTGGTTTTAATTTTTGTTGTAATAACTGTGTCATTAACAGATAAACCTTTAATAATTTTATTTAACATTGGCTTTTTTAAAAGTATTTAGTGTTGTTTGTTTTGGTAAATTGGTATTACCAATTAATTTTTAGGTAATAAAAAGAAAAAATAACAACATTTGAAATGCAATATAGTTGAAGAAAGGTATTAAATCAAGGTTAATTTATAGACAGAATTAGAGTTAAGACTTGAAACATGTGTTTGAATTTACCATGGTCTTACCAATTTTTTTACGAGGGGTTTAGATAAGTTTACTTGTAAAATGTTACTCCCATTCGTCTTCCAGCTCATTTTCCATGTGCTGTAAATGTCTATCCAGTTTGTTTAGTAAATGATGTAATGTTGATAGTTCATCATGGGTGAAGCAGCTATCAATCATATCGCCAGTCTCAATGCGTTTAGGTGTGATTTTGTCATAGAGATCTGCACCTGCTTGTGTTAGGTAAATCAATACTTTACGGCGATCTTTTTTAGAACTGAGGGTGTCAATTAGTTGTTGTTTTTTTAATACCTTTACCGCTCTAGAAATAGTGGCAGCATCAGTTTTTAAAGCCTTAGCAACATTGCCATTAGTTAAACCACCATAAGCGCCTAAAATAGAAATAACACGCCATTCTCGCTCGCCAATCATTATGCCTATTTCATTGAGTAATTCGGGTAAATCATAACCCGCTTGCGACATTTGTGCGGCTAAATAATACATACGATATGGCAGGAATGTTTGTAAATCTAAACTACAATTAACTTTCCCTTGTGGGGACTTTTCTTTATTAACGGCACTTGATAGTTTTTCAGGTAAGGTCATGATAAGTGATCCGGTGGGGTAGGGAGCCAAAGTACTTTTGATTTAATAAACCTGATTCTACTCTGACCCCATTTGAATTACTACTGCCCCCAGTTTTCAATGACTTCAACAAATTTAGCTAAAAACATATTTGTTTGGTGGGCATCAAGTGCACGATGGTCAATACTTAATGAGACATAACATTTTGGTTTAATGACCATAGTATCGACACCTGATATTTCCTCTACTGACACTCGCTTTTCTAACTTCCCTATGCCAAGTATTGCCACTTCAGGTTGGTTAATAATAATCGGCGTAGCAAATAAACTACCACTAACGCCATGATTAGAAATAGTAAAGGTGCCATTTTTCATATCACTTGGGACAATGTTGCCACTGCGCGCTTTTTCAGTTTGACTATTGAGTGCTTGAGCAATAGAAAATAAGTTCATCGATTGAACTTGTTGAACAACAGGGACCACTAAACCTTTATCACCTAAAGCGGTACCCACACCTATATTAATATCACTAAATAGCTCTAAT
>Ga0075443_10000617_pt1 | contig 14983 bp, 19 predicted proteins | sample CoawatmetaG00DNA_3_FD_71583 | JGI IMG/M metagenome (GOLD analysis project Ga0075443, IMG submission 71583) | Marine microbial communities from the West Antarctic Peninsula - Coastal water metaG006-DNA | ecosystem: Environmental > Aquatic > Marine > Coastal | place: Atlantic Ocean: West... | reverse complement strand
GGTAATATAATTTTGAAAAAATAACGGCTAACTACCGTATATTTTTACCAAACAGCACATGTCTTGTTAATTTTTATGTTCAACTATACACGGTCAAACTTATTACCCCCAAGGGAATTCTCTTGGCAGCAATAACTATTTTTTAGTGTACATTCTAAGCACTAAAGAATTGTTAAATAGAGTGAAAAGTTAAAATTCTATCCATTTGGTTTTTCAGACAATTTCATTATCTGAAATATCAAAAAGTTTCAAGTCTTGAGTTCTTTTAAATTTCAGTTGAAACCAACTCTTATTTACGAAAAGTAATTTATATCGAACTTTACAAATTTGAAAACTGCGCATAATTTGAATCGAATTTTAGTTTAACCGTTCCTGTCGGGCCATTTCGATGTTTAGATAAAATTACTTCAACATCGGAAGTATTTTCTTCAGAATTATTATAGTAATTGTCACTATAGAGCATTATTACTAAGTCGGCGTCTTGTTCAATCGAACCACTTTCTCGTAAATCCGATAATAAAGGTCTTTTGTTTGGACGCGTTTCGACAGTACGGTTTAATTGAGAAAGAGCAATTACTGGTACTTTAAATTCCCTTGCTATACTTTTTAATGATCGGGTAATTTCAGATACTTCTTGAACTCTATTTTGTTTCTTGACATTTAAATTTTCCATTAACTGTAAATAGTCTACAACGACAAGACTAATTTGAGTTTGCTCTAAAACTATTTTTTTTATTTTTCTGCGAATATCTTGAATAGTCAAATTTGGTGTATCATCTATTAAGAATGGCAATTGTGATAATTTTTTAATTGATACAGTTAGTTTTAACCAATCACTTTTCTTAAGATTTCCCGTTTTCAGTTTTAGGCTATTAATCTGTGTATCATTTGTTAATAATCTATACATTAATTGTTCTTTTGACATCTCTAAACTAAAAAAAATTATTGGTGCATGATATTCTTCTACTATGTGTAATGCTATATTTAAACAAAGTGCTGTTTTACCCATTCCGGGGCGGCCAGCTATAATAATGAGATCTGATTTTTGAAAACCTTGAGTTAATGAATCCAGATGATAAAATCCAGATGATAAACCAGATATATTGGGTTTTAGAGAGCTTTGTTTTAATTCCCAAAAAATGTCTGAAAGTAGTTCAGCTGTATTTAACGACTCATAATTTCGAATGCCACTTGTTAAACTTGTAATTTCATTTTCTAGTTCACTTAAAATATTTTCTAAAGGAACATTCGTGATGTAACTCGAATTAATCATTTGGTAGCCCAATCGAATTAATTTGCGTCTGTTATATTTGTCTTTTAGTAAAGTAATATAATCATTCAAATAAGCTAAGTTTGGAATTTGATTTAAAATATCCGTTAATATCTTTATTCCACCGATTTGAGATAATAAACCTTGGTCCCGTAAAAAAGTAGTTACAGTAACTAAATCAATCACCATTTTTTTTTCATATAAAAGTAGAATCGATTGATAAATTTTTTGATGGTTTCGAAAATAGAAAGTTTCTACTGTCAGGTTTTGTACGGCAATCTCAATTGCTTCAGAATTAAAAAATAAACAACAAAGTACTAACTTTTCTGCCAAAAAATTATGTGGTAAATACTTATCTACGTTAACACGACCTGTTTTTTTATCAAATTTTTTCATATAATCTAAATTATTGGAGTAAGTCTTTTAAAGAGAATTTCAAGCTATTGTACTTTAAGACTGTAGTATTTATAATTATTTCTATGCGTCTTTAGTTCAGTTGGTAGAACGCTAGTCTCCAAAATTAGATGTCGAGGGTTCAAGTCCTTCAAGACGCGTTTCGCTAATATAAGCGGTTTACATAGTATTGTATCTTTAAGTAGAATTTTTTAAATCATATTCAATAGCTGAGAGAGAAAAATAATATTATTCTCCTTTTATATTTTTGTTGCGACGCTATGTTAGTATAAATTAAAGCTTTTATTATAAACATTTATTGAACACGTTATGCCCAAAAAAATAACTGCGCTTATTAAATTAGCATTACCTGCTGGGAAGGCAACGCCTGCTCCACCTGTTGGGCCAGCATTAGGTCAACATGGAGTAAACATAGCTGCCTTCTGTAAAGACTATAATGCAAAAACCGGTGATAAAACCGGTCTAATTATTCCAGTAGAAATTTCCGTGTTTGAAGACAGAAGTTATAGTTTTATTCTAAAAACTCCGCCAGCATCTGTTTTATTAGCAAATGCCGCTGAAATTAAGAAAGGTTCCGCCACTCCTAATCGATTAAGTGTAGGTTCCATTACTAAAGTACAATTAGAAGAAATAGCAACTATTAAACTACCTGACTTAAATACACGAGAACTTAGCAGTGCAATGAAAATTGTTGCTGGTACCGCTCGTAATATGGGTATAAAAATTGTAGATTAATAATAAATTATAATGAACTCTATAATTTCAACAGAGAAAAATCTATCAAGCGAAGTTGTGGTAATGACACAAAAATAAATGCAGTAGTTTTAAAAAATACTACATTTACATACTTGACAAATTAAATTCAGGTTACATTGCTCGGCTGAAGTTAATTATCAAAGAACTTAACAATACAGTAAATACTGTTTTAGAGGTCTCACGTAACATGAATATAAAAACTACAGGTTAATAACAAATACTAATGAATTTTATTAGAGCAGAAAAGTAATAAACTAAATTCATTACTTCTATGGAAAGTTTCTAATTTTAATAAGGAAAAAGCTATATGCGAAAATTATCGCAGCGACACAAAGAAAATTTGAAAAAAACAAAGAATATCATCTGTTCAAACCTTGAACAAGCAATTTCGATCTTACAGGAAACATCTACAGCAAAATTTGTAGAAAGTGTTGAGTTGCATGCAAACTTAAATATTGATCCAAAATACGCTGATCAACAATTAAGAACAACATTAATGTTACCTCATGGGATAGGTAAAAGTATTAAAGTTGCTGTATTAACTAATGAAGCCAACTTTAAAGAAGTTACGGAGGCGGGAGCTGATATCACAGGAAATGAAGAGTTAATTGAAGAAATCAGTAAAGGTAATATAGATTTTGATTTATTGATCGCGACGCCGGACATGATGCCAAAGCTTGCTAAATTAGGCCGTATTTTAGGTCCTAAAGGGTTAATGCCATCTCCTAAAGCAGGAACTGTTACGACGGACTTAGTAACAACAGTAAACGAATTTAAGAAAGGGAAATTTGAATACAAAGCTGATAAAACAGGTATTGTCCATATTACTTTTGGTAAATCAAACTTTACAGCAGAGCAATTAAACGACAATTTGATAGCTCTTCATAATTCTATAGAGCAAAATAGGCCCCCAGGCGTAAAAGGAACATACTTTAAAAGTTTATTCATTTGTAGTACTATGGGTCCCTCTATTGAATTAGATTCGATTTCGTTTGCAAAAAGATAATTATTTTCATTAAAAATTTTAATATGTCAGAAAAAATTGATCAGATTGTTGAAGAATTAAAAACATTAACGTTATTAGAAGCTTCTGAGTTAGTTACCAAGATTGAAGAAACGTTTGATGTCGATGCATCCGCTAGTGCTGGTGGAGGTGCGGTAGTTATGGCAGCTGCTCCAGTTGCAGAAGAAGTGGAAGAAAAAACTGAATTTAATGTTGTCTTAGAAGAAGTACCAGCTGATAAGAAAATAGCTATATTAAAAATTGTACGAAGTTTAACAGGCTTAGGATTGAAAGAAGCGAAAGGATTAGTAGAATCGGCGCCTAAACAAATTCAGGAAGGATTGGCTAAAGATGCGGCAGAAGAAGCGAAAAAAGCTATAGAAACTGCAGGTGGCAAAGTTTCTTTAACTTAAAATTCTAATACGATTTGGAATTGAATACAGTTCTTAACCATCATTTAAATAGCTTTCCACAGTTATTTAAATGATGGTCATTTCAGTTGGAACAAACACGTTGTTTTTTGGTTACTTAAATTTTTTAATAAAAACCTTACTTTCTACTACTTACGTTAACATTTAATGTGTACTCAATAATATTGCATTAAATTAGCGAACTTTTGGTCAGGTCTACATATTTATACTTTGAAAATGATTAAAAATTAATTTTTATTTGTTTAATAATATTATTCTACTATAATTAATAACATTAATAATAATTTATGGGAAAAATTTAATGTTAACTTTAAAAATTTTCGTATATACAACGATAATATTTTTCATCTCTTTGTTTATCTTTGGTTTTCTTTCAAGTGATCCTTCACGAAACCCCAACCGTAAAGATTTCGAATAAAATTACAACTGGAGCACTATCTAATAAATCCTTATATTTAAGAGCCGACTTTATGTCTGTAGTAATCAGAACATAATTAGAATTACTTAACAGAAATTTTTTACTAAAACATAGATTTTAACTCAACGCCTAATTTTTACAAATGAAACGTTATTTAGATCAAATAGGGCAGATAATACTAGTGAGTTTTTTAGTATTTATTACGTTTACGGTGGCTGCGCCTAAAGAAGCATTAGCCGACATTGGTGGATTAACAAAATGTAGTGATTCCGCAGCTTTTTCAAAGCGATTAAACACAAGTGTTAAGAAATTAGAAGCAAGGATCGGAAAATACGAGAAAGAATCACCACCAGCTTTAGCTTTACAACAACAAATTGATCGGACAAAAGCCCGTTTTGACAAATATAGTCGTTCGGAATTATTATGTGGTGCCGATGGGTTACCACATTTAATTGCTGACGGCCGTTGGAGTCATGCCTCGGAATTTATTTTTCCAGGTTTTGGTTTTCTATACATTGCTGGGTGGATTGGTTTTGTTGGGCGTAAATATCTACGTACAGTTAGTACTACCAAGAATCCGAGTGAAAGCGAGATTATTATTAATGTTCCGTTGGCATTACAAATTATGACAACAGGTTATATTTGGCCTATCGAGGCTTGGGAAGAAGTACTTAATGAAGAATTATGGGCTTGGGAAGAAGACATAACAGTTTCGCCACGTTAAATTATATTACAATTATTTAATTATCATTGTTAACATCATGGAAAACTTTCAAAAATATTTATCAACTGCGCCGGTTCTTTTAACTTTATGGATGACTTTTACTGCTGGTTTTATTATAGAGATAAATCGATTTTTCCCTGATATGTTAGGCTTATATTTCTAATTTTATTCAATTTATTGAAAAGAAGCAGTTTTTACTGTCCACGAAAGCTTATAAATATATCTTTTAGTCTGAAAAAATTTCTAAGTTTTTCAGAGTGGCTTATAAGTATCAAAAAAATTGTTACCTTTTTTGATTGGACAATTCTTCAGAACGTTAAAGAATTGTCTAATTGAAAAAACAAGATCACAGAATTTTTCTTAAAAGTTTAAAGGTTGTTAATGTATTTAGAGTTAGCTTATCATTAAAAGTAGCCCGGATAGCTCAGTTGGTAGAGCAGTGGATTGAAGATCCTCGTGTCACCAGTTCGAATCTGGTTCTGGGCAGTATAAATTAATCTATATATTTCGACAGGAGAAATAAATTTTTTCATTAAAAAACCTTATAGTTTCTGTATGAAGACCAAATGAATGTAAATGATCGTGAGTTTTTTACTAATCATAATAAAAACTTGCGTTTTTCTAAGTCTTTAGGTATAATTTTATCAGGGTATGGTTTTTACGATTTAGAATGAAAATTTACCATGTCAGAATTGAAAGATAGCAGCATGAATTTAAAATTTAGATTGGTAATATATAACCGTACCTATTCATGAAAATTCAAAATAGATTAGCTGGTTTCTATGTTAATAAAAAGTTTTAAGTATACGTAATTTTTTTAATTGTAAATTGATAGGACTCATACTTGATCGTGTATTAAAAAATCATATAAACATTACTTTCTATTGTTTAATAACACTAAAAAATAACGAGTTTTAGTTGGTAAAGAATACATTTAACGATTTTATGTTTTTGAGTAATACAAGACAAGTTTCTATGTTATATTAATTACTAAAGGGTTTCACTGAAAATTTGGAGAATATTTGTAGTTTATTCAAAAAATGATCTATAATATAATCCAGATACAAAGTAATAACAAATTTTATTTTTAAAATCTCTCCAGAATCAGAATTTGTGTTTTATTTAATTATTAAGGATTTAATATGATATCAGACATTCAAGTATATACAATATTAGGTGTTGCATTAGTAGCAAGCATTTTTGCGATTCGTTTAGGATCAACTCTCTATCAATAAAACAATCGAAAAATAGTAAATAAAAGAATTAAAATTTACATTACTAGACATTAACTTATGGCAAACCAAAATTTGAAGCAGTTTACTACACCCGTTTTTCCATTTACAGCGATCGTAGGGCAAGAAGAAATGAAATTAGCCTTACAATTAAATGTAATTGATCCGAAAATCGGCGGTGTAATGATTATGGGTGATAGAGGAACAGGTAAGTCGACTACTATAAGAGCGATTGCAGATTTACTACCTGAGATTGAAATAGTAAAAAATGACCCTTTTAACTCTCATAAATCTGATTTAGATTTAATGGGTAACGAAGTTAAAATTGCGATACAAAAGGATGAAGTTATTGAAACGGAACTCATAAAAATTCCTATGATTGATTTACCCTTAGGCGCAACTGAAGATCGCGTTTGTGGGACAATAGATATTGAAAAAGCATTGACGGACGGTATCAAAGCTTTTGAACCAGGTTTATTAGCAAAAGCGAATCGAGGGTTATTATACGTCGATGAAGTTAATTTATTAGATGACCACTTGGTCGATATTTTACTAGATTCTGCTGCTTCTGGATGGAATACAGTAGAACGAGAAGGTATTTCTATACGACATCCCGCACGATTTGTTTTAGTTGGATCCGGAAACCCTGAAGAGGGAGAATTACGTCCACAGTTATTAGATCGATTTGGTATGCATGCTGAAATCCGAACCGTTAAAGACCCAGCATTACGAGTTAAAGTTGTAGAAGAACGTACTTCATTTGATCAAACACCAATGCTTTGGATTAAAAATTATGAAGAAAAACAAGAGGAATTGCGAACCAAAATTATTGAAGCACAAAAGTTATTACCACAAGTTCAATTAGATTATAATTTACGCGTCAAGATTTCGGAAGTTTGTAGTCAATTGGATGTAGATGGATTACGTGGCGACATTGTAACAAATCGAGCCGCCAAAGCTTATGCTGCCTATAATAAAAAATTAGACGTTACAATAAATGATATAGAAACTATTATCACTCTATGTTTACGACATCGTTTAAGAAAAGATCCGTTAGAATCGATAGATTCTGGAGACAAAGTTTCCAAAGTATTCAAAGAAATTTTTGAAGTTGATGATTAATTTTTGAAGTTAAACTAATTATGTTAAAAATATTTTGGATATTATTGGATATTATTTTGATATTTCTCATTTTTGTCAGAACTCCCAAAGATGTTGGTTTAGAAAGTTTTGCTTCAACAAATAAATTTTTAGGATCACCCAGTTCCGCTGAAAATTTTTTAAACAAATTTACATGGTTCTTAATTATAAGTTATTTTATACTCGCGTTTAAGTTTAATTTATAGACAAAAATAGTTATAATAAGTGTAGAATATAAAAGCACTTATTGTAACCCGTATAGAAACGCGGAGTAGAGCAGTCTGGTAGCTCGTTGGGCTCATAACCCGAAGGTCAATGGTTCAAATCCATTCTCCGCTAGAAAGTTTTATAAATTATAAATTTTTATCTAATATTGATTAAAATATTAGATTGACTATTAAATAACAAGAATAATAAGGTTTTATATATGACATTAAATTTGCAAACATCGTTTCCGACATTTGGTGGAAGTACTGGAGGATGGTTAAGAGCTGCAGAAGTTGAAGAAAAATATGCTATAACATGGACTAGTAAAAAAGAGCAAGTATTTGAAATGCCTACTGGTGGAGCAGCGATAATGCGTAATGGAGAAAACTTAATCTACTTTGCCAGAAAAGAACAATGCATGGCCTTAGGAACGCAATTAAGAACGTTTAAATTAAATGATTACAAAATTTATCGAATATTCCCAAGTGGCGAAGTTCAATATCTACATCCGAAAGATGGTGTCTTTCCAGAAAAAGTTAATCCAGGTCGAATTTCAACAAATAGAAGAGATTTTTCTATTGGTAAAAATCCTAACCCTGCATCGATTAAATTTAGTGGGACTGCCACTTATGAAAGTTAATTAATAATTTAAATGAGGTTAGTTCAAGGACTAATCTTTAGGCGAGATGGCAGAGTTGGTCGATTGCGTCTGATTTGAAATCAGATGAATCTTTATTGATTCCGTGGGTTCGAATCCCACTCTCGCCTTATCAATTTTTTTATATGTCCAACTGTGTTTTGATCATTCAGAAATTTTTGTATGGGCAAAGTGTATGACTGGTTTGAAGAAAGGCTTGAAGTTCAAGCGATTGCAGATGATATTTCTAGTAAGTATGTGCCACCTCATGTAAATATTTTTTACTGTTTTGGTGGAATTGTATTCACGTGTTTTTTAGTTCAAGTAGCTACAGGTTTCGCTATGACATTTTATTATCGACCAAGTGTTGTAGACGCTTTTGCATCTGTTGAATATATAATGACAAGTGTAAATTTTGGTTGGTTAATTAGATCTATTCATCGTTGGTCCGCTAGTATGATGGTAATGATGATGGTTTTACATGTATTTCGTGTATATTTAACTGGCGGATTTAAGAAACCTCGTGAATTAACTTGGATAACAGGTGTCGTTTTGGCTGTTGTAACTGTATCTTTTGGTGTAACGGGTTATTCGTTACCTTGGGATCAAGTTGGATTTTGGGCATGTAAAATTGTAACAGGTGTTCCTGCTGCAGTTCCTGTAGTAGGCCCCCCTTTAGTATTAATTCTACGAGGCGGTGAAAGTGTTGGTCAGAGTACTTTAACTCGCTTTTATAGTGCTCATACATTTGTTTTACCACTAGCTGCTGCTGTTCTTATGTTAACACACTTTTTAATGATAAGAAAACAAGGTATTTCAGGTCCTCTTTAATTTTATTAAAATCTCTCTAGAATATAAAGTATAAATTACAGCGTTTTAAAATTATAGTAAAAATGCAGAATGGAATAATCACTCGAATATGATCTTTAAGACAGAGTTTTGAAAGTCTTTAAAATATAATAATAGTCAATAAGAAAAATAGTAATAATATGTCAGTAATAAAAAAACCAGATTTAACAGACCCTAAATTAAGGGCAAAATTAGCTAAAGGTATGGGACATAATTATTATGGAGAGCCTGCATGGCCTAACGATTTATTGTATGTATTTCCCATTTGTATATTAGGAACGTTTGCGTGTTGCATTGGACTAGGGGTTTTGGCTCCGACTCAATTGGGAGAACCAGCAGATCCATTTAATACTCCTTTAGAAATTTTACCTGAATGGTATTTTTTCCCTACCTTTAATTTATTGAGAGTATTACCGAATAAGTTATTAGGTGTACTTGCTATGGCAGCCGTTCCGCTAGGTTTAATAACAATACCATTTATCGAGAACGTCAATAAATTCCAAAATCCATTTAGGCGACCAATTGCTAGTATCGTTTTTATTCTTGGTTTTATTATTGCAGTCTGGTTAGGTATTGGTGCTTGTTTACCGATTGATAAAGCTATCAGTTTAGGTTTTTGGTAAACTTCTTAGGTTTTCCAAATATTTGCAAAAATTATAGACGGTAGCTTTAAAAATACTAGATGAGGCTAATTTTTATTAAATTAGTTTCATCTACATATGACGTATTGTCCGTAAATCTATCATTACTCGATATTATGTAAATCGTTGTAGGTATTAATTAGTTAAATTCGCTATGTAAATAAACTGAATAGAAGTACTTATTGCCGTCAAACAATTCATCTTAGAATTAGTCTCTCGACTAAACTTTTTCCAAAGTAGCTGCATGTCAGGGAAATCAAAACTTTCAAAAGAGTATTTATTTCAGTCACCGTACAAATTACATTCATCTTTTTGAAATTTAAACTTACGACTTATCTTTTATATCCTCGATATCGATTATTTTATCAGAAAAAATGAATATACTCTAATTAGCTATTAAATTTAATTGGGGTATATTCATCTTTATCCTCTCAATAAGTAATGGTAACGAATTTCTAGAAGAATCCCTCTAATTTGAAGTATAAAGATTACCGTTCGCCTTTTAAAATAAATGAGATTCTTTCGTTAGTATCTAACTTAAAATCAAACCGAAGTCCCCAAATTTTTGAGCAAATTATCTAATGTTTCAGTATCAAGAATCGCAAGTTGGGACAGCATCTTTCGATTCAAATTAATACTTGAAGATCTAATCAAATTAATAACTCTATGATAAGTTAATCCATTTAATTTAGCTGCTGAATTAAGACGAATAATCCATAGCTGTCGGAAAGTTCGCTTTTTTTGTTTCCGGCCAACATATGAATACCGTAACGCTTTCATAACTTGTTGGTTCGCAATTCGAAAAAGACGCGAATGTGCACCTCTATAACCTTTTGCCAGATGCAAAATTTTTTTGCGTCGTTTACGAGCGATATTTCCTCTTTTGACTCTTATCATTTTATAAAGTTTCTAAATAAATTTTGTAATTTAATACGGTAACATATAACGAATAGCTTTCATATCGCTACTATGAACACAAACTGCTGTAGATAATTTTCGTTTTTGTTTGTTTGATTTATGCATTAAAAGATGGCCTTTATACGCATGACGTCTTAAAAATTTTCCTGATTTTGTTCGCTTATAACGTTTCATAGCAGCTTTTCGAGTTTTTAACTTAAGCATAAATTTTAACTTTCAAAAATATTTTAGTTCGATTATAAAATCACAAATTTTTTCAGATAAAAGTATTATGTTAGATCCTATGCCTTCAACCTCTATTTTTTCATAACATCCTTCTGAATCGTTAATAATCTAAAATTTAGTTTATAAAAAATTGTCTCAGGTATTTTGCATGACTATATACAGCCCAAGGTTTTAAATATGAGATAACTTTAAGTTAAATCAGTTTATGGAACCACTTTATATAACATAAACTTGATTTCATATATTAATGATTAATATATGTTGAAAAAACAAATTGAAATTATTCAATATATACAATATAATAGATTTGATAAGTTAAAAAGTAAATACTTAGTATACGAGGACCTCGTTAACAATTATTAAATTATATTCAATAATAGTTGTTTTTAAACCTTCAAAACTGTTATACTATTTTTATAAAATAAACTTTACAAACAAAAAGGTATAAAACTAAATAATGTGGAAAACATTTTTTAAAAATCTATTCATTGGACTAATTGTAGTCTCTAATCTAAGTTTTGGACTTAAAAGCGTAACTGGTAATCTTATTATTCTGAATTCAACGCCTACAACTACAGCTACAACTACAGCTACAGCTGCTGTTAAATCCAGCCAAAATGTAGTAAGTTCAAAAATGACGTACGGCCGTTTTCTTGAGTATTTAGAAATGGGTTGGGTAAAACAAGTTGATTTGTACGATAATGGTAGAAATGCTATCGTTAAAGCTTCAAGTCCGGAATTAGGAAATCGGCCCCAAACTATCCGGGTTGAAATACCTGTTGGCGCCTCGCAATTAATTTCTAAATTAAAAGAGTATAATATTGATTTTGATGCTCATCCGGCTGAAACTCCTAATATATCTGCGGTGATTGCAACTAACCTTATTATTCCATTAATATTTATCGGGGGTTTAGCTTATTTACTTCAAAATTCTGATGATATCTTAAATAATAATGGTCAATCACCTATGAATTTTGGTCAGTCAGCAAATAATTTTGAAAAACGACCTGATCCTGCTGTTCGTTTCAATGATATCGCTGGGATTGATGAGGCAAAAGCAGAGTTTGAAGAAATTGTTTCTTTTTTAAAAGAACCTGATAAATATACAATTGTTGGAGCTAAAATACCAAAAGGTATTTTACTTGTAGGGCCTCCAGGTACAGGTAAAACTCTTCTAGCAAAAGCGATTGCTAATGAAGCCGATGTTCCATTTTTCAGTGCAGCTGGATCAGAATTCGTTGAAATGTTTGTTGGTATCGGGGCGTCGAGAGTTCGTGACTTATTCAAAAAAGCTTCAGATAAAGCTCCATCGATTGTATTTATTGATGAAATTGATGCTGTAGGTCGAGAACGGGGTGCAGGTGTGGGAAGTGGTAATGACGAACGTGAACAAACACTAAATCAGTTACTAACAGAAATGGACGGCTTTAAAGAAAATAAAGGTGTTATCGTTGTTGGAGCAACAAACAGAGTAGATATTTTAGATGCAGCGTTATTAAGACCTGGAAGATTCGACCGTCAAATTACTGTAAATCTACCAGATCGTTTAGGTCGAGTAGATATTTTGAAAGTTCACGCTAAAAATAAAACATTTAGTGAAGACGTTTCTTTGGTTCAACTTGCTAATAAAACCCCCGGGTTTTCAGGAGCTGACTTAGCAAATTTATTAAACGAAGCAGCGATTCTAGCAACACGCTACAAGAAAGAGGTTATTTCAAAAAATGAAGTAGACGAAGCAGCCGATAGAGTTATTGGTGGTATAGCTGGTGTTCCAATGGAAGACAATAAAAATAAGCAATTGATAGCATATCAAGAAGTTGGACATGCAATTGCTGGAACCGTTTTAAAATCACATAGTCAAGTTGAAAAAATTACAATTACACCTCGTGGAGCGTCCAAAGGTCTAACTTGGTTTATGGCTGACGAAGATCAAAATTTAATATCAAGAGCAGAATTGTTGGCACGTATTATTACTACGCTTGGTGGTAGAGCGGCTGAACAAGTTGTTTTTGGAGATACGGAAGTTACTACTGGAGTAAGTGGTGATTTGCAACAAGTTACAAATTTGGCTCGACAAATGGTTACAAGATTTGGTATGTCAAATATTGGCCCGATAGCTTTGGAAGCTGATAATGGTGAACCATTATTTGTAGGAAGTAGTGTCACTCTAGAAGATAACAATGTTGATAATATTGCAGATCGTATAGATGAACAAGTACTTAAAATTATAAATTATTGTGAACAAAAGGCGATCCAAATCATTTTGGACAATCGTGTAGTTATTGATTTAGTTGTAGACAAATTACTAGAAAAAGAGACTCTAGAAGGCTCAGAATTCCGTGAACTTGTAAGTAGTTATACTTTATTACCAGAGAAAGATACATATGTATCAAAATTTAAATAAGTTTAATCTCTAAGTATTAGCTCTATTACTGATCAATATATAACCAACATATTGCTTTATAATTAATCTAGACTTATAGTACAATTGTATAGAATGGAGTTATATTTTATGTAAAAAGAAATATAATACAATTCAATCTAAAGATTATATACTGAAAGGAGTACACAGTACACTATGGCTAAAAAAAGTATGGTCGAGAGAGAGAAAAAACGTGTTCGAGAGACTGCCAAGTATAATTCGAAACGTAAATTATTACTTGAAAAGTATCAAAGATATACACATGATTTTAACGATAGATTAATAGTTCATGGTGAAATACAAAGATTGCCACGAAATAGTGCGAAAGTTCGTATTAGAAGACGGTGTTGGAAGACGGGTAGATCTCGCGGATATTATAGAGATTTTGGCTTGTCGAGACATGTTTTGCGAGAAATGGCACATCAATGCTTACTTCCAGGTGTTACAAAATCGAGTTGGTAATTAAAAGATTTCAAAATAGGAACAGTTTACGAAAACCATTGTGCTCTGTTGAAAACCCATGTATTTTTAGGTAGTAATAAGTATAATTTGTATTGGGTAACAAATTATACCAAACGAATTTTTAGATGATTCGAGTTCTTCCAACGAATTATCTGAAAATCTACAGTAGTGTTTTTTGTTTACTTGGGTTTTAAGACAACGGTAGTCATGTCAGAATCCTAGGGCGATTAGCCCAAATTTTTATACACGATACCAAATTAATGCAGTTTGCTTATACTCTTTTTATTTGGAGTAAATCTAGATAAGTTTAAAATCCTTGATAAACAAAATTCGCTGAAATTAATTTTGGATAATCACAGGCAAACGTTATTCTATCTAAAATTGGTTACCACGTCGATATTGTAAATAAGCTGCTACAAAAAGACCAGATGCTGAAACAGTAATCATACCTAAAACAATACCTGATAATAAAGGTTCTACCATACGTTACTTATTATTATTTGTTAATAGAAGAATGTGTTTTAAACTTTAAAACACTTTGTTGATTATGATAATTAATATATTATATTTATCTAAATCCAATAGCTGCCTGCCAAACAAATGCTAATAACAGAAAGAAAACAGGAACAATTGGCAAAACATCAACAATGGGACTGAAAATAAGATAAGCTTCGGGTAAACGCGCTAAAAGTAGACTTTCCATTGATAAAACCTATATTTAAATCACTAATTAATATCTTTTATTTTACTCTAAAAATCTTTTAATAACTAGTTCTGTTTGACGATTTTTTTTAATTTAATTATTTTTTGTGTACAATAGATTACAATTACTTTTAAAAGTCAAATTATATTAACCAAAAACTCTTATGACAGCTTCATATTTACCCGCAATATTAGTCCCTGTTGTTGGTATTATTTTTCCTGCTCTTAGCATGGCACTATTTTTTTTGTATGTACAATCAGATGACGTTTCTTAACTTATAGAAAAAGCACAAATTAACTGTGCTTTTTCCACCTTCTCGAATTGTAAAGCCTAAAATAAGAGGTTTTCACGATAGTGACTATCAATTAAAGCAGTATGTATAATCACTACTGAAAGTTACTCATTCTCGTAAATTACTTGGAAATAGTTCAATAAATTTTAATCTATAACTAATATAGTTTTCAGTATATTCAAAAAAGAAAATAAGCACAAAATATCAGATTAAATTCAAGTTATCACTTGACCATATTA
>Ga0075443_10000613_pt1 | contig 15054 bp, 10 predicted proteins | sample CoawatmetaG00DNA_3_FD_71583 | JGI IMG/M metagenome (GOLD analysis project Ga0075443, IMG submission 71583) | Marine microbial communities from the West Antarctic Peninsula - Coastal water metaG006-DNA | ecosystem: Environmental > Aquatic > Marine > Coastal | place: Atlantic Ocean: West... | reverse complement strand
ATTTTAGGTTGACGGTATAAAGCATTACCATCGATACCAATTTTACCGTCTAAACAGTGAAGATTACCTTCGTCAGTAATAACTAACGGGTTGATTTCTAATAAGGCGAAATCACAATCTTCAAACATTTTAGCAAGACCCATAAAGATCTTAACAAACTGTTTCATTTGAGTAGGGTTTAAACCTAGTTTAAAACCTAATTCACGTGCTTGGTAAGGTTGAGCGCCAACTAGTGGATCAATCTCAGCTTGGTGAATTAACTCAGGAGTCTCTTCAGCGATCTTTTCAATGTCAACACCGCCTTCGGTAGATGCCATGAAAACAACTTTTTGTGAAGCTCTATCAACAACAGCACCAAGATATAATTCGTTAGCGATGTCAGTACAGCTTTCAACTAAAATTTTAGCTACTGGTTGACCATTTGCATCTGTTTGATAAGTAACTAAGTTCTTACCTAACCAGTGTTGAGCGAATTCTTTTATTTCTTCTTTAGTTTTAACTAGCTTAACACCGCCAGCTTTACCACGGCCACCCGCGTGTACTTGAGTTTTAACAACCCACATATCGCCGCCGATTTTGTCAGCCGCTTCTGCAGCTTCTTGAGGTGTATCGCAAGCGAAACCTTCAGAAACTGGTAAACCATATTCAGCGAATAATTGTTTCGCTTGATACTCATGCAAATTCATGGTGTATTTCCATTTATCTGTGAATGATGACAAATACTCTAGCTACTTAGTTTTATTAAAATACCAGTACTAAAGTAGGATGCCGATGAAAAGTCGCCTGATTATAGTATAAAAGCTCTAGTGACGGTAGTCAAAAGAGCTAATACTATAGTCTACTTTTAAAATATTTTAACTCTTTTGCTAAACATCTAAAAGAAGACGTGTTGGGTCTTCTAACAATTCTTTTATCGTCACTAAGAAACCAACTGATTCTTTGCCGTCGATTAAACGATGATCATAAGAAAGTGCTAGGTACATCATTGGTAGAATTTCGACTTTACCGTTAACAGCCATTGGCCTATCTTGAATTTTGTGCATACCTAAAATAGCAGCTTGTGGTAAATTCAAAATCGGTGTTGAAAGTAATGAACCAAATACACCGCCGTTAGTGATAGTAAAGTTACCACCAGTCATATCAGCAATTGATAGTTTACCGTCACGACCTTTAATGGCTAAATCACGAATACCATTTTCGATGCCAGCCATGTTCAATTGATCAGAATCGCGTAATACTGGTGTTACTAAGCCACGTGGCGTAGAAACAGCAATAGAAATATCAAAGAAGTTATGATAAACAATATCATCACCATCAATTGACGCATTCACACCAGGGTAGCGTTTAAGCGCTTCTGTTACTGCTTTAACGTAGAAAGACATGAAACCTAAACGTGTATCATGAGTTTTCTCAAACAAGTCTTTATATTGTTTACGAAGGTCCATAATTGGTTTCATGTTAACTTCATTAAATGTCGTTAACATGGCTGTTGAATTTTTCGCTTCTAATAAACGCTTTGCAATAGTCTTACGTAAACGTGTCATTGGTACACGTTTTTGAGTACGTTCACCTAAGTCTTGTGCTACTGTTGAAGGTGCTGCTTTCGCTGGCGCTGCAGGTGCATTTTTCGCGGCAAGTGCGGCTCCAACATCTTCTTTAGAGATACGGCCGCCTTTACCTGACCCTTTAACATTAGCTGCAGATAAACCTTTTTCAGTGATCAAACGACGAACTGACGGGCTAGCTAACTCATCAGCGCTTAACGCTTCTTCAGAGGTTACTGTAGCTGTTGGACTTGCTGATGCGCCAGCATTAAGTTCACCAATTTTTTGTGAGCCTAGAACGGTATCACCTTCAACATGAATAATTTTACCAATCACACCGTCAGCTTGTGCTACAACTTCTAGTACAACTTTATCTGTTTCAATATCAACTAAATTCTGGTCAACAGAAACAGTATCGCCTTCAGCTACATGCCAAGAAGCAACCGTTGCATCGGCAACAGACTCTGGTAAAACCGGTACGATTATATCGATAACTTTAACTGCACCACCGCTATTACTAGCAGCAGGAGCGGCAGCTTCTTGAGGTGCAGCTGAAGCAGCATCACCTGTAGAAAAGGTACCAATGACTTGGTCACCCAATACAGTAGCGCCTTCGGTTTGACTGATATCAGTCATAACGCCATCAGAAGTTGCTGGTACTTCTAAAACCACTTTATCTGTTTCAATGTCTACTAATACTTGATCACGGCTGAATTTTTCACCTACTTGTACATGCCAAGTAGCAACAGTTGCATCCGCAACTGACTCAGGTAATACAGGAACTTTTATTTCGGTTGTCATTATATTTTATTCCTTAAAAACTTTTGCACTTTGCTTTTTATTATCTTGTTATAAAGCGAAATAAGAAGCTGATGCACTCAATAGTTAATCTAACGTTAACGCTTGAGTGACAAGCGCTTGTTGTTCTTTTACATGAACTGACATATAACCAACGGCAGGTGCTGCTGAGGCTTTACGACCAGCGTAAGTTAAATGCGTACCTTCAGGGATAGCAGCTCTAAAATGATGCTGTGAACAATACCAAGCACCTTGGTTTTGTGGCTCTTCCTGACACCAAACAAACTGCTTCACATGTTGATACTCTTTAATCGCATCTTGAAGCTCTTTCTCTGGAAATGGATACAACTGCTCAATACGAATAATAGCAATATTATTAAGTTCATTTTTACGACGTTGATCAAGTAATTCATAATAAACCTTGCCACTACAAAATACTACACGCTCAACAGCGCTACGATCTAATTCATCAATTTCACCAATTACATTTTTAAACACACCTGATGACAGTTCTTCTAAAGAAGATACCGCTAATGGGTGGCGTAATAATGATTTAGGCGACATGACGACTAATGGTCGACGCATAGGACGTACTACTTGACGACGCAACATGTTAAATACTTGTGCTGGTGTTGATGGCACACATACTTGCATATTATAATCAGCACACAGTTGTAAGAAGCGCTCTAAACGACCTGATGAATGCTCAGGGCCTTGCCCTTCATATCCATGTGGTAACAGCATAGTTAGGCCACATAAACGACCCCACTTTTGCTCACCCGAGCTAATAAACTGATCAAAAACCACTTGTGCACAGTTAGCAAAATCACCAAATTGCGCTTCCCAAATAGTTAAACCTGCTGGCTCTGCCGTGGTATAACCATATTCAAAAGCCAATACGGATACTTCTGATAATACTGAGTCATGTATATCAAACGGACCTTGCCCTTCTGATATATTTTGCAATGGTAAATAAGTACTACCATCATTTTGATTGTGTAAAACCGCATGACGATGAAAGAATGTGCCGCGGCCGGAATCTTGTCCCGTAATACGTACACGATCACCACGGTCAACAATTGAAGCATAAGCTAAATTTTCTGCCATACCCCAATCAAGTAATTTTTCACCTGATGCCATTTTCAATCGGTCATCATATATTTTCTGAACACGCGCATGCACTGGGTGATTTTCAGGGTGAGTTGATATTTTGGTAGCTAACTCTTTTAGCTTATCAACACTGATTTCTTTATCGTAATCATCATCCCATTCGTGACCAAGATAAGGAGACCAGTCTACAGAGTGTGATGTCATCGGACGCCATTGCTCAACAGTACACTGACCTTCATCAAGCAACTTACGATAGTAAGCAGTAAACTCCTCAACTTTAGCTTTATTTAAGCTACCTTCTGCAATTAATTTATCTGCATATAATTGGCGTGGTGTTGGATGTTTTTTTACTATTTTATACATTAATGGCTGCGTAGCACTTGGCTCATCAGCTTCATTATGGCCATGGCGACGATAACAAACTAAATCGATGACTACATCGCGTTTAAACTCATTACGATAATCAAGGGCAATTTGCGTTACTAAAATAACCGCTTCGGGATCATCACCATTTACATGTAAAATAGGTGCCTGTACCATTTTGGCTATTTCTGTACAGTATTCACCACTGCGTGTGTCTTCAGGTTTAGCGGTAGTAAAGCCCACTTGATTATTAATCACGATACGCACCGTACCACCTACTTTAAAAGCACGTGCTTGTGACATATTGAACGTTTCTTGTACTACACCTTGACCAGCAATAGCGGAATCACCATGAATAGTAATAGGGAGAACACTGTCACCAACTTCATCACCACGTCTGTCTTGACGAGCACGAACTGAGCCGATAACAACAGGGTTAACAATTTCTAGATGCGATGGGTTAAATGCTAACGCTAAATGAACGTTACCGCCTGGAGTGACAAAATCTGACGAATAACCTTGATGATATTTAACATCACCAGAGCTTGATATTTCATCATGTTTACCGGCAAATTCATCAAAGAGCTTTGATGGATTTTTACCCATAACATTGACTAACACATTTAAGCGGCCACGATGAGCCATACCCATAACGACTTCTTTAGTGCCTGATGCTCCAGCGCGAGTGATTAGCTCTTTAAGCATAGGAACAAGTGCATCACCACCTTCCAGTGAAAAGCGCTTTGCACCAGGAAACTTAGCACCTAGATATTTACAAAGTCCGTCGGCTGCAATCAGTCCTTTAAGAATTTCAGTTTTTTCATCAACACTAGGCGTTAATTGAGACTGAATAGATTCCAAGCGATTTTGTAACCAACGTTTTTCATCCGTTGAAGTGATGTGCATATATTCTGCGCCAACTGAACCACAATAGGTTTTTCTTAGCGTTTTATATAATTCACCTAACTTCATCGCTTCTTGACCAACAGCAAATGAGCCAACATTGTACTCTTTGGCAAAATCATTTTCTGATAGATCATGATGTGATAATTGTAAATCACGAACTTGATCACGTTGCCATAAACCTAATGGATCTAAATTAGCATTTTGATGGCCGCGCACTCTAAAAGCATTGATAAGTTGTAAAACTTTAACTTGTTTGGCGTCACTACTACTGGTAACAACTTGTTTTTGTTGTTGCTTAGCTAAAACTTTAAATTCATCTCTAATAGCACTGTGGCGATATTCCACCTCACTACCTTCAATTTTAGGAAGTTGTGAAAAGATCTCTTGCCATTCTGCAGATACAGAGGCCGAATTATCTAGATATGATTCGTACAATTCTTCTATATAAACAATGTTGCCACCGTTTAAGTGGGAAGACTCTAGCCAAGCCTTCATTACACCTTCTGACATTACTTTGTTCCTTTGCTGGGTAAAGCAACTAAAATAATATAATCATTTTCTCTGTGTCAGATTGCACAACGTCCACGATAAAAGTACTCATTGACTAACGTCAAATCCATGCTTTCGCTTTGAAGTTAAACAAACTGTCTGTGATAAAATAATTACCCTGTATTTACACTTGTTGTTAAAAACATCAGCATGCCATTTATATAAACACGCTGATATATTCTTCTAGCAATACTTAGACCGTTAGCCTAGGTATTGCCACCATACTATTTTTTAAAACAGTTAAACTGCTCGACTTAATAACATAGATTTAATATGGCCAATGGCCTTCGTTGGGTTTAATCCTTTAGGACAAACATCAACACAGTTCATAATACCGTGACAACGAAATACGCTGTAGGCATCTTGCAAACCGTCTAAACGCTCTTCTGTTGCTGTATCACGACTATCAATTAAGAAACGATAAGCATGAAGTAAGCCGGCAGGTCCGATAAATTTATCAGGGTTCCACCAGAATGACGGACAAGACGTTGAACAACATGCACATAAGATACATTCATAAAGACCGTCTAATTTTTCACGTTCTTCAATAGATTGCAAGTGCTCACGTGCAGGTGGCGCTTTACCATCATTAATAAGGTAAGGTCTGATTTTTTCATATTGACTATAGAACTTAGTCATATCAATAACTAAATCACGTACTACTGGTAAACCTGGTAATGGGCGTAAAACAATCTTATTTGCTGGAACAGCAGATAAGGGTGTAATACAAGCTAAACCATTTTTACCATTAATATTCATACCATCAGAGCCACAAACACCTTCACGACATGAACGACGAAATGATAATGATGGATCTTTTTCTTTTAATAACGTAATAGCGTCAAGTACCATCATATCTGAGCCATCTGGAATTTCTAGCTCATAATCTTTCATGTAAGGCTTGTTATCAACATCAGGGTTGTAACGGTATATCGAAAAAATTTGTTTCATCGTTAATTGTCCTTAGTAAGTTCTTGCTTTCGGAGGGAAAGCTTCACGGTGGACCGGTGCCATATTTACTTGACGCTTGGACATAGATTCTGTCTCTGGTGTATAAATACTATGGCATAACCAATTTTCATCATCACGAACAGAAAAATCTGCACGCGCATGTGCACCGCGTGATTCAGTACGGAAATTCGAAGCTTTTGCTGTACAAAAAGCAGTTTCCATCAAGTTGTCTAATTCTAAACACTCGATACGTTGCGTATTAAATTCTGAAGACTTGTCATCAAGACTAGCATGTTTAATACGTTCACGAATTTCTGTTAATTCTTTCATGCCTTCAGCCATGGCATCGCCATCACGAAACACTGAGAAGTTGAACTGCATACACTTTTGTAGATCTTTACGTATCTGGAATGGACTTTCACCTTTAGTAGATGACTCCCAACGATTGGTCCGTGCTAATGAAGCCTCTAAATCAGAGTCAGAAGCATTTTTACCCGATTGTGTATCATTTAAGTAAGTTCCTAAAAAGTTACCTGCAGCACGGCCGAATACTACTAAATCAAGTAAAGAGTTACCGCCTAAACGGTTTGCACCATGAACTGATACGCAAGCAATTTCACCAACAGCAAATAAGCCTTCTACAATAGTCTCTTTCCCTGTTTCTGGGTTAAAGTTAATTGCTTGACCATTAACATTACAAGGTACACCACCCATTTGGTAATGACAGGTTGGTATAACTGGAATAGGCTCATCTGCTGGATCTACATGAGCAAATGTTTTAGATAGTTCACAAACTCCTGGTAAACGTTTGTATAAGGTTTCACGGCCTAAGTGATCAAGTTTAAGTTTCAGATGAGGACCATATGTAGGGTGGTCACAACCACGACCTTCCCGTATTTCTGTCATCATAGATCGAGCAACAACATCACGACCAGCCAAATCTTTAGCATTTGGTGCGTAACGTTCCATGAAGCGTTCGCCGTCTTTGTTAAGAAGGTAACCACCTTCTCCACGACAACCTTCAGTTACTAGTGTACCTGCGCCAGCAATACCGGTTGGATGAAATTGCCACATTTCCATGTCTTGCATTTGTATGCCAGCACGAACCGCCATACCAACCCCGTCACCAGTGTTGATATGAGCATTAGTTGTTGATGCATAAATACGACCAGCACCACCTGTAGCTAAAACAGTTGCACGCGCTTTAAAGTAAACAATTTCACCTGTTTCGATGCAGATAGCGGTAGTACCCACTACTGCACCGTCAGCGTTTTTAACTAAATCTAGTGCATACCATTCAGAGTAGACATTAGTTTTATTTTTAACGTTTTGTTGGTATAAACAATGAAGTAATGCATGACCTGTACGGTCAGCTGCAGCTGCTGTACGCGCTGCTTGTTCACCACCAAAGTTTTTAGATTGGCCACCGAATGGACGTTGGTAGATTTTACCTTCTTCCGTACGAGAAAAAGGTAAACCCATTTTCTCAAGTTCGATAATGGATTCTGGACCTGTTTTACACATATATTCGATAGCGTCTTGGTCACCGATATAATCAGAACCTTTAACCGTATCGTACATGTGCTGTTCCCAATGATCTTCATGGGCATTACCCAATGCTACAGTAATACCGCCTTGGGCAGATACTGTATGAGAACGAGTTGGAAAAACTTTTGAAATAAGAGCACAAGACTTGCCTGACTCTGTAATTGCTAATGCAGCGCGCATACCTGCGCCGCCTGCGCCAATAACTATGGCGTCAAATTCACGAATTGGAACGCTCACTTATACACCCCACACAATTGAAAAGCCAAATACTACGTAAGCTAATAACAGAACTGAAAAGACAAATTGCAATGAACCGCGTAAAAATGCTGGTTTAATGTAATCTGACAATACTTGCCAAACACCAATTTTAGCATGCACAAGTAATGCAATTAGCGCTAACATGGTGGCAACTTTCATGCTCATAGCAGCAAAGAAACCATGCCATATTTCATAAGTAACAGGTGGTGTTACGATGAAAAAGACAGCAAGAATCAAGGTATATAGTACAAGTATAATTGCACTAGCTCTTAGAAGAATAAAATCATGTACGCCATTACGGCCTACTGATGCGACGACGCTTACCATAACCAAACTCCTATTATTAGAGATACTACTAACCAAATAGCGATTATTGCTTTGGCACTAGCATTACCCGTGTCTAACTCTTCAAAATAACCTAAATCCATACACAAGTGACGAACACCCGCTAATACATGGTAAGTCAGCGCAGAAAGACAGCCGAAAATAATAAACGTAAAGAAAAACCCATCAAGGTAACCTTGAATTTGGGCAAATCCTTCAGCAGAAGAAAGAGAGGTAGAAAGGGTCAATAATAAGATGCCAATAGCAAATACCATAATTACACCGGAAACACGGTGAAGAATAGAAGCATTAGCTGCCGGATGCATCTTAATTGTAGTTAGATCTATGTTTACAGGACGTTGTTTTTTCACAATTGTTGCCTAAATAGCTAGAAAGCCTTCAACTTTTATCATTGTTACTCATGAATTACCTTTTAGAATTTAATACTTATCTAGATTTTACATATAAAAATTTACACATAAAAAAAGCTAAATATTAAAGAGATTACTAAATAAGTAATTCCCGAAATGTACGGTAACTGGCTTTTGTTAAATAGCTTCTTAGCTATTTCTCAGTTCACCGAAGTCGCATAATAATAGCGAACTTAATTAAGTAATTCTATCAAGACTTTGGTATAAGAGAGTAATTTTCAAGAACAAAATCACTACCTGTTAAATAATCAACAGACAGTCTGTTTATTATTTATATGGCAAAGTAACAAAAACGAATTACAGAACGGCTAGATTATATAGTTGATGGGGAACAAATTCAATTTTCCTTCTAAGAAAGAAAGAAATCATCGTTACTTTTTTAGTTAATTTAGTAAATATCATCAAACTTTAGTCTAACGGCTATTACATTTTAATTAAAAATTAAGGTAGACTGTTGCCAGTTTGATTTACCCAAGCGACATTTGAAAACTGACCTATTCTCGTTCTCTTTTGAATTAGTACTAATTACTTGATGTATCAGTGATGTACTAAGTAGGTCCAGTTTGTCTAAAAATAATTGCAAATTAAAATTAATAGGGGATAAAACATATGGCTGATTCTAAAGCCTCTCTAAGCATTGACGGTAAAGTAGTTACCGAACTGCCTGTTCTAAAAGGTACTGCGGGTACCGATGTAATCGATATTAGAACATTAGGTAGCCACGGCTACTTCACCTACGATCCAGGCTATTTAGCAACGGCTTCTTGTGAGTCAGCTATTACCTTCATCGATGGTGGTAAAGGGATATTACAACACCGTGGCTATGCCATAGCTGATTTGGCAAATAATGCCGATTATTTAGAGGTTTGCTACCTATTACTTAATGGCGACGCACCGTCAAAAGCTCAATATGATGAATTTAAAAACATTATAACTAATCATACGATGGTTCATGAAAAGCTAGTTCACTTCTTTCATGGCTTCTTACCTGATGCTCATCCAATGGCAATGCTATGTGGTGTTACAGGCGCATTATCTTCTTTCTATCACAGTGATTTAGATTGTAACGATCCTGCACAACGTAAACGTACAGCGCATCGTTTAATTGCTAAAATGCCAACTATTGCAGCGATGGCATATAAGTACAGCGTAGGACAACCTTTTGTTTATCCGCGTAATGATCTTTCTTATGCTGAAAACTTCTTACATATGATGTTTTCTGTACCAACTGAAGAATACAAAGTTAGCCCGATTATAGCTAGTGCTATGGATAAAATCTTCACTCTTCATGCAGATCATGAGCAAAATGCTTCTACCTCAACAGTACGCCTAGCAGGCTCTTCAGGTGCTAATCCTTATGCATGTATTGCTGCGGGCATTGCTTCTTTATGGGGCCCAGCACATGGTGGCGCCAACGAAGCTTGTTTAGAAATGCTTGAAGAAATTGGTACGCTAGACCGTGTTGACGAGTTTGTACTAAAAGCCAAAGACAAAGATGATTCATTCCGTCTAATGGGCTTTGGCCATCGTGTTTATAAGAACTTCGATCCACGTGCCACGGTAATGCGTGAAACGTGTCATCAGGTTCTTAAAGAACTTGGTATTCAAGATCCACTACTTGACGTAGCAATGGCATTAGAAAAAGTTGCTTTAGAAGACCAGTACTTTGTAGAGAAAAAACTTTACCCTAATGTAGATTTCTACTCAGGTATCATTTTAAAAGCTATTGGTATTCCATCAAGTATGTTCACCGTAATTTTTGCTCTATCTAGAACGGTTGGTTGGATTTCTCATTGGGATGAAATGCTAACTCAAGAAGGACAAAAAATTGGTCGTCCTCGTCAAAAATATACTGGCGATTTAAACCGAACATTTGCCCCTTTATCTGATAAATAAAGAAGTACTAAAGAACGTTATTAATATTTAATTATAAATAACGAATGAATAAAAAAGGTAGCATTTGCTACCTTTTTTATTGAACTTTTTTTAATGAAAACTGAATATGTTCTTAATTAGAATAAAAATAACAGAACATTTACCTAACAAAAAAAGACGTTATTAACTGTAAATCCCCATAATTTTTATTTTTTACAGCAATAACTATTATTCATCAAAGAAATACAAATGCGGCATCAGTGTACATAAAACGTTCTATTTAATGAACGCTTTTATCCTTATTATCTTGGTGTTTGACCGGTTAAAAGTTTAAAAACTAACTGAAACTATCAAGTTATTCATTTTTTACTCACTCAATTATCTAATAAACCAAATAAATTGTGCATTTATTAAACAGCCATCAACTTTACACCGTGTAAATAACTAGGCTTTATCACCTCTAAAAACAATAACCATTATTCACAAAAGAAATACCTAGACGTGATTTTTTGTCATAAAGGTAAGGCTATTTAAGTCAACTTCCTCACTCTACTCTCTGAGTAATTAAGTCCACAAATATTAAAAAAGCTATCTATAATGACTAACGATGTTATATCTCAACAGCCAGATTATGTATTAATAGGTACCATTTACCTTTTGTCAGTTATCTATGTATGCTCTAGATAATCTTATACAAATAAATGCATCAATAATTAACTCTAGTAATCAAAACCCCCTTCCCTATATTGCCGACAGCCCAAAGAAATGCTTTTCAAATACATTTTTATACCATAACTGTTTCAGTTAATCGGTAAAGAGTATTTAATGGCTCAGTTGAACTAGGTATAATACTGATGATTTTTATTCAACAATGATTAACATGACAGACTATTCTTTAAGATTTGGCGGTATTGCTCGCTTGTATGGCAAGCAGGGCGCAACAATATTACAACAAGCGCACTTTTGTGTTATTGGTATAGGTGGTGTCGGCTCATGGGCAGCAGAAGCATTAGCTAGAAATGGTATTGGACAAATTACTTTGATAGATCTTGATGATATTTGTGTTACTAATATTAACCGTCAAATTCATGCGTTAACCAACACCATAGGTGAAAGTAAAGTAGAGGTCATGAGCGCACGTATTAAGCAAATCAATCCAGATTGCCAAGTAAACATCATTGAAGATTTTATTACCGTTGATAACTTAACTGAATTAATGGCAGTTAATTATAATTATGTAATTGATGCAATTGACTCTGTCGATATTAAAACACGCTTAATTGCTCATTGTAAGCGCAATAAAATGCCAATAATTACTATTGGTGGTGCAGGCGGTCAGGTTGACCCATCAAAAATAGCGATTAGTGATTTAAGTAAAACCTATCAAGATCCATTGTTAGCTAAGGTTAAGAATCAATTACGACGAGAATTTAATTTTCCCCGTGCCGATATAGCCAAAGCAAGTAAGAGAAAGTTCTCTATTGATGCGGTATTTTCAACAGAGCAGTTACGATATCCAACTGATTTGGGTGAAGTCTGTTTAGCTAAACCGGATACCAGCGATGGAAATAATAGCCCTATGCGTTTAGATTGCAGTGGCGGTTTTGGCGCGACTACTCATGTGACCGCCACTTTTGCTTTTTTTGCCGTCGGTAGGGCTATCGATAAATTATTGAAACGCAGTAAATAACTTATTGAGAATAATACTGATATTTTTCATCACTCTCGCTCAATAATCGATAATCAGGAATCAGTGCGATTCTGATATTCGTTTAATTTTGTCTACGATGGCCAAAATACCATTTCCCCGCGAGGGACTTAAATGCTGCATCAACCCCAGGGTTTTGAAATAGCTTTCAATATCAAATGCCTGAATTTGTACTGCTGTTTTATCATTTAAGGCAGCGAGTACAATAACCAGTAATCCTCGAATAATTTTGGCATCACTATCCGCTTGAAAATGAAATACATTCTGCTCATTCTTTTGCGCAACTAACCAAGCTAAACTTTCACAACCACTGATCAATGTTTGATCATTACGGGCGCTTTTATCTAAACGGTTCAATTGCTTTCCTAACAACATTATTTGCCGATGACGAGAATCCCAGCCTTTAACTACAGCAAACTGAGTAATAATTGTTGTAGCCGCTTGTTCATTTTTGTCATTCAGGACATTGTTGTCTGTATTATTGTTATTACATGCCAATGAAGTGTCGCTTTCTTGCAATATTATTTTTTTTAAACACGCTATAAAATAATCAATTTCTTCAAACGTATTGTAAGCAGCTAATGATATTCTTAAGCAACCTGAAATATTTAAATACTCCATTAATGGCATTGCACAATGATGACCACTGCGAATAGCAATACCGTAGCTGTCAAGTGCTGTAGCAATGTCGTGATTATGGTGGCCATTTAAGGTAAAACAAATAATGGGAATATCAGGTAGTTCTTGCACAATAAATTCAACAATATTATTTAAGGACACTGACAAATTTTGTAATGCTTGATAACAGTGAATTGTTAGCTGTTTTTCATAATCGCGCATTTTTTTCGCGTCATAAGAGCAAATAAATTCAATTGCTTTACTAAAAGCAATCACACCCGCAATATTAGGCGTACCCGCTTCAAACTTAAAAGGTAGAACATTAAACGTCGTTGGTTTATTAAAACTCACTTGTTTAATCATCTCGCCGCCCGCCTGATAAGGAGGCATAATTTCTAGTAATTCTTGCTTACCATAAAGTACCCCTACACCCGTAGGACCATACATTTTATGCGCAGAGAAAGCATAAAAGTCACAATCAAGTGATTGTACATCGATCGGAAAATGTGCGACCGCTTGTGCACCATCAATAACTGTAATGGCACCCACTGACTTAGCTTTTTGAATTAATTCACTTATCGGGTTTATTTTTGCAATAACATTAGACAGATGAGCGCAGCAAAACACTTTAGTTTTACTATTAAGTAGTCGTTCAAAAGTAGGAAGATCAACACGGCCCGTCTCGTCAAGTGCTACCGTTTTTATCACTGCACCTGTTTGCTCTGCTATTAATTGCCAAGGGACGATATTAGCGTGATGTTCACTTAACGCGATTATTATTTCATCCCCTTGCTTTAATATTTTTCGGCCAAGGCTCATCGCAATTAAATTAATACTTTCCGTAGTGCCTTTTGTCCATATTATTTCTTTGTTACTTTTAGCGTTAATAAACGTTTTAATGCTATTTCTAGCCTGCTCAAAAGCTGTCGTCGCTTTTGTACTTAGCGCATGAGATGCTCGATGAACATTGGCATTAGAGGTTTGATAAAAAGCGTGATAACTATCAATAACACAATGGGGTTTTTGTGTCGTTGCACCATTATCAAAATAAACTAATGGTAAAGAAGATCCAATTTGAGGTATGCCATTAACAAGCAAAGCATTCCCTTCATTGTTAACAACTAAAGGAAACTGTTGACGAAATAATTCTGGTTTAAAGATTTTCATTTAGGAATTTATATCATAAAAACAAAGACGTAATAATTTGATCACGATTATACCCTATTCTACTTTACTTATTCATAGGTAATTAACCACTATTCCTCTATAATGAAGAGACGTAAAGGGTTATACAGGAAGTAATATGGCACTATATTCATGGTTTAGTAAAAATAATAATAAACCTAGTAAAACAAGTGTACGAGCTAACAATAACTTATTAAAAGCGTCACAATCTGCTAAATATATTGAAAACTACACCATGTGGCCAACGGCTAAAATAAAACCAAGTATTGAAGCTACAGCGACCGTGTATGATGAAGTTGAAAATAAGTTATCCAAAGAATCAAATGAGCCAAAAATACTGCTAGATGATCAGTCTATGTCATTCGAAGCAGCGTTACTCATTCATAAATAATAGCTCTCTAATTCACTATCTAGTTCAATGAATATTTATTTTTATCCGGTAGTTAAAAAATATCTATTCATTTTATTCTAAGCAGCTTTAAATTACTTGTACAGAATATTAAAAATCACCTTGCCGTATTTTTTTTCTCCTACTGTCATCACTCTCCCAACTAGCCGCTTGCTCAAGCCAATCATTTGCCAGTTCTATATTATTTTGCTGATAATAAGCTAACGCAATATTGTAATGGAAACTCGGCATTAAAAAATCAACTGAGTTCTTCTCAAATAATGCTACATATTGCTCTGGGAAATTTAGCTCATCATATTGCAATTTAGTTCGCGCCAGTAATGGCTTAAAAGCACTAAAAGTGCTTTTTTGTTTCGTAGAGTTATTATCACAAGTTTGCGATCTAAATAAACCCACTTCTTGCTCAAACCTTTCAGGTGTCCCTAATTGCCACTCTTGATTATTTATTTTGTTTTCATCACTGAGATATAAATTATT
>Ga0075443_10000612_pt1 | contig 15075 bp, 32 predicted proteins | sample CoawatmetaG00DNA_3_FD_71583 | JGI IMG/M metagenome (GOLD analysis project Ga0075443, IMG submission 71583) | Marine microbial communities from the West Antarctic Peninsula - Coastal water metaG006-DNA | ecosystem: Environmental > Aquatic > Marine > Coastal | place: Atlantic Ocean: West... | reverse complement strand
GTGTAATGGTAACACTGCGGTTTTTGGTACCGCCATTCAAGGTTCGAGTCCTTGTGAGTCAACTAATTTAAAACTAAATATTATGAGTAAAAAAATTATTAAAGTAGATGAAAATGTAGATTTCAGTGTGTACACTAAATTTACTAAAGACTTAGGATTGTTCCAAGTAAATGCAAGAGTGTGGAGTATGGTATCTCAAGATTGTAGCCAAAGTCATGATATAAGTGAAATTGACTTAGAGTTTTCAGTGAACAATAAACCGTGTAAGTATATAGGTTTCAAAGAAATGTATGACAAGTTATATGGTGCAGATACATTTAATAAATTCCGCGATGACTTATATACAGAATTTGAGGCAGCATACTTTAAACATACACCTTATAAAACTAAATAATATGAGCAAAACTAAATACAATGGATATACTGACTTTCCTACTTGGAAAGTATTCCACGAAACATTATCTAATATTACATTTGATAAGTACGTAACATCTGAAGAGCTAAAGGAAATTTCTTTAGACGTAGTGTTATTTGGTTTTAAAATGCAATTTGGTAGTCACCTTGTAGAAGAATTTGCAAGAATATTCATTGAATCAGCAGACTTTCAAGACATTGCAGATTCTATTAACAACGATATAAAATAATTATGAGCAAAACTAAATTTAACGGATTCGAAAAGTATTTCATCCAAACAGCGTTGAGACACGCTATTGAAGAAGCAGAAGAAGATGTGTTAGCCGTTGAAGCTGACGGTAATAGATCATTGTATGCACCGGGTTACTTTACTCATTTAGGTAATGAAATTATTAACAAGGTAAATAGTATGACACTTAAAAAATATCAAGACTAATTTTACTTAGTATAAAATACAAAAATAATACAATCACCAATAGATAATATAACTGTAAAAACAAAAACAATATGGCAACATTAATAGAAAGACTTAAACCAAAGTACAGAAAAAAAATCGAAAACAGTCAATACACTTATTGTTCTTCACAGATAATAGCTAGACTAGAAAACTCAAGCTTTTATGGTGACTTAACGATCAGTGAGGTAAGAGATATATATGATATGTGTGGTATAACTGCTCATAGGGTGTCCGCTTGGGATCACAGGTTTGGCGATAATATTTTAAACATAGATAAAGACAATGGATAAACAAGATATACAACAACGAGCAAGTGATAAAGCATTCGCTAAAATATCTATGCTAACTTTCGAAGTAAACGATAACAAAGGTGAATTAAAAAGTGGTAACTATGGCGGTGATATATCTTATGAAGAAATGGTTATGATCTACGAAGGTAATAAAAAAGAATTAAAAGTATGGCAATATATTGCAGAACTAATAGAAAAATCAAATAAAAATGACTAAATATATAACAGACGAATTAATTAACGAACGTTTAGAAGCTAGAGGTTTCGGTGAAAAACAAACAGAAAACGACGAAGTTGCTAGAGAAAACGTATTAAATCATTACGGCGTTGAGTTGACTAGTGAATACACTAACAGCGCGTCGTATTATATATACGAAGAAACTACTGCGGATGGTTACTCTGTGTATGTAGCTACTGACGACACTAACAATATAAGTGTATGTGAAGATATATACTACTACGATAGTAATCTTGCTGATACACTTGAAGAGCAAATCAAAAATTCTAACGGTGATGAAGATTACCCTGAAATTATATATGTAGATGATCTTTACCAAGACTTTATTGACGGTGTTATTGAGAATTTATTTGTATATTTATCCGAAATGCTTGAAGAAGAAATTATTAACGAATTAATAGACGAAGGTTATGAGCAACAAGACTAAAGAACAAACAGTGCCTAAATGGTTTAAAGGTATGATCTACGATCAAGGCGAAGAAGTTACAAACCCATTTACCGGAACGTGCTATACACTCACTGGTATCGAGTTATCTATGTACGACTTTATTCTCGGATCACAATACTTAATGGAAGTTGCACCTAAAACAGTGACGCCTAAGCAAGTAGCTGACTTTCACAAAGCGTTAACTTGGTTTCGTAAAAACAACTCTGAAGCATATATGGTGCTACTTGATTGATTTACAAAATAAATACGATCACTAATAGATAATATAATAAACAAATATACAATGAATCTTTTAACACAAAACTCTAAACTTAAAAAAACATCAAAAGCACTCGGGCTTCGGGTCTTTAACTTTGGTATTCCTGCCTACAAATCGTCAAGCGGGAAACTAACGTGCCCAATGGCTGACAGTTGTATAAAATTCTGTTACGCCAAGAAAGGAGCCTACATATGGAGTAATGTAAAACCGGCGTTTGAAAAGCGTTATGAGCTGAGCAAAACAAATGATTTTGTAGACGCCATGAACGCTGAAATACGTAAGAAGAAACCTGACTACGTCAGAGTCCATGACAGCGGCGATTATTATTCTCGCGCGTACTTGTCTAAATGGATCGAGGTTGCTAAAGCAAACCCTAACGTGCGGTTTTACAGTTACACCAATATGATTGATATGATGTTAAAAGCTTCATTACCAAGTAATTACGATATAATTTTCTCTGATTCAGGAAAACAAAAACACTTAATAAATGAAAGAAAACACAGACACACCAAAATATTTTCTAGCAACAGCGATCTTGTTTCTGCTGGTTATACTGATGCTTCATCTATTGATCTAATGGCTACTAGGTGGTTTAATAAAACAAATAAAGTAGGATTAATATTTCATTAAAATAATAAATTATGATTAAAGAACCTTTAAAAATTACATTAAAGTATTACAACAAAGAAATATCTACCCAAGTAGATCATTCAGATTTAACACTTGATGAACTTCACGAGTTATGGCTTGAGATTGTTAGAGGGATGGGATATGCACAAAGTACAATAGATGAATATTACGAGTAATAATTTACAAAATAAATACAAACAAGTAATGATAATATAATAAATAAAAACAAAAACTTATGAACAATTTTGAAAAATTTAGAAGCGACAATTCATCAACAATTTCAACGGGGAGGTATTATACTGACACTAAAGAGCTTACGTTAATATATAGAAATGGTAGTGTTTATGAATACGAAGACGTACCATTGTTTTATTGGCGTGGTTTGTTAGATGCTGAATCTAAAGGTAAATTTATTAACACTAATATTAAAAGATTATTTAAGTTTAATAAAAAATAACTATGAATATATTTTATCTATCTCACTGCCCACAAAAAGCTGCACAAGTACAGTATAACAAACATGTAGTCAAAATGATTCTTGAAACAGCTCAATTACTATGTACTGCTCATATAATATTAGACGAAGAAGAAGCTGATGTACCTTATAAAGCTACACACAAAAATCATCCGTCTGCTATTTGGGTAAGAGCTTCTGCTGAAAATTACTTCTGGGCTTACGAGCATATGCTAGCGTTAGGTGAAGAGTATACAAAACGTTACGGCAAACAGCATTTAACAATAAGCAAATGTCGTGATGCTTTATATAAATTACCTAAGCGTATTAGTAATCAACCGTTTACACAGCCACCTCAGTGTATGCCTGATGAATATAAGTCTGAATGTAGTGTTGATGCGTACTGGAATTATTATGAAAACGAAAAACACACAGTAAGAAATGCTAACGAAGATATAATAACAAGATAGTATACAAAACAAATACGATTACTAATAGATAATATAATAAACAATAAATAAATGACAGAAAAACAATTAGATATTTTATCAGATTTAATAGCTACAAAAGTAATGAAAAAGCTAATAAATAAACAACAAGAGTGGGACGAACAGTTTAACGAACAATTAAACCAATTAAGCGCTGATGATGCTATTAACTTAACTAATACTCAAGAACGAATGGCTATTGAATATGAAGTATCAAAACTTAAAGGCTTAAGGTTATCTTATATATCTAACGAACAATATGAATTATTGTCAGATGTAGAGGCAAAGATAGTAAAACTAGAAAATGCTTTAAGCAAGTTATAGAATAATAATACTAATAATATTTTTTTAATAAAAAAATAAATGGGTAAGTCAAGTGAATTATTTATTCAACTAAAAGAAAGACAAATATTTGATAATGCTGATGAGCATGTAATATATCAAACTTTATATTCAGAACAGGACTGTGACAATAGCCCTTAATATACTATAGTAAGGGGCTAATGTCATACGAAAGAAACTTAAGATATTTTATAAATAACCAGATCATATACAGGAGAGATCATATCAATGATAAACCTACTGAGACTTATGATTGGGGTTTTTTCTTTGAAAACGGTACATATGAATGCTATCGAATGTTTCAGAGCAGAGCTAAAATAACTACATATAAGAGTCTTAAATGGCATCTGTTAACGTTATGGTATCTGAACCCTAAAATGGATCAAGATGATCTAGAAAACGTATCTAAACATATGTGTGTTAAATCTAATGGGTTTGTAACGTTTACAATAAATGAACATGCTCTTAAAAATATAATATACGAAGTCAGTATGTGTGATCTTGAAAAACCTCCTAAAAATAAATTACGTAAAATAATATTTAAGGACTATAGCGGGTTAACTACTGAAGAAAAAATGACAATAGTAGGTAAGATGATAGGTAGATCTAAAAAAATACACGAAGATGATATTTATCAGTGCATGTTAGATATTAACGAGCTAGGTAAGAAAATAACTATAACTAGATTAGCTGGTTTACTTAACTGCTCAGCTAGAACAATACATAGAAATATGAGTAACGAACTTAAGAAAGAAAAAGAATTATTAAACCAACAATTATGATACACGAATTTAATGAATGGATGGCTAAAATAGGTAACATACATTACGCTGATGACAACTTAATGGCTAAAGCATTTAAGATAATAGACGAATATGAAGAAATATAAACCTTAAGTAAAATTTTATGCTATACATAAATAGCTAGTAACCAGCAATTAATAAAATAAATGTTTACAGATAGAGTAATTTTAAATGTAAACGTGTAATAATAATAATAAGAAACAAAATGGAAATAGATATGAATATAACGAGTTGGTCAGATCAAGACCTTGAATTTCTATGTCTTCCTGAAAATCATAAAATAACTTTTGATGGTTATGAATATTGGTGGTATCATAAAATACACGGAAATAAATGGGATCTACATTACATCAAAGGATTTGAAGACTGGAAAAAACCTTATAGTTGGCTACAAGCTGCGCTATATAAATGGTCTAAAGAATTAACTGATCGTAAAGTAAAATCAGCTTCAAGTTATTTTTATCAGATGAAACAAAACTTACAAAGAACTAAGGAAGTTATGTCTATAAGTAATAACAAGAAGTTAAAAACAAAAGTTAAAATTAGATTAATCAGAGAGTTAATGCCTCAAGAAACCGTACAGTATGTAGCTGACGTGTTAAAAATAAGTAGACAAGCTGTTCACAGACATTTATAATATGGAGACAGAAAAATATAAAAATGGAATAAGTATATCTTACCAAAGAAAATACTACCAAGAAAACAAGGAAAAAAAGAAATTATATTACGAACAGAATAAAGAAAAAAAGAAAGCTCAATCTAAAGAATGGGCTAAAAAAAATAAAGATAAACGTAGTAAAATTCAGGCTAAATATAATAAAAATAGGAGCCAAATAGATCCATTGTTTAAGCTTAAGACTAGGATGAGAACTAGACTTTACCGATTTTTTAAATCTAGTAGTATTAAGAAAAATAAAATAACAGAGAGCTATTTAGGTTGCACGTATGACGAGGCAATGAAGTATATAGAAACTAAGTTTAAAAACGACATGAATTGGAGTAATTACGGTAAGTGGCATATAGACCATATTAAACCTTTATCATTAGCTAATTGTGAAAAAGATTTACTTGAGCTTTGTCACTACACTAATTTACAACCATTATGGCAAATAGATAATTTAATTAAAAGCAATAAATTTTGAAAAAATACAATATCCAAAACTACGTAAGATACAAAGCTGACTTAAAAAAATCTATGCCTGAGGGAAAGTTCTTTGATGAATACACTAGAAATGAATTAATAGTTAAGTTCATGCCGTTAGTAGAGAATCTTGGTCGTAAGTTTTCAACTGCTCAACAAGCTTCAGGTGTTTTATCTATCAATGATATAATTCAAATAGGTAACGAAGCGTTAGTAAGAGCTGTGGATAAATTAAACTGGGAAATGTTATCAACTTCTGAAGATATAGAAAAAACATTAAAATCTTTTTTTAGTAAAAGAATCAAAGGAGCTATACGTAGAAGAATAGATATGATGCGTGGTGATATGAGAATACCAGAACATAAGATAAATGAGTTCAGAAAAGATCCTGAGAATAAAGAAACAGCAGCTATATTTTTTAACGCAATGTTTTCTAGTATAGATAGTCAAGGGTCTAGCGATCTTTCAGACTTGTTCGGTGGTTATAATTTATCAGGTGATGAAAGATGGAGTGAGTCTATACCAGACTGTTCCAAGGTATATAATGTAGATTTAATGAATAGTTATTTATTAAGTATAATGAAACAGTATTTAGAAAAAACAGAATATGAAGTACTAAGACTTAGTTATGGGTTAGACTGTGAAAAACACAAAGCAAAAGAAATAGCTGCTGAGTTAAATATAAAAGGTACTAGCAGTTATGTAAGAGTAAGTGAGATAAAAAAACAAGCAATTCAAAAACTAATTGACAACGTAGATCCTTCGCAAGTGATTGACTACCTGTAAATTAAGCTATGCTATACACGTAAACCGTGTCATTAATATGTAATTATATAAATATGAAGTTAAACCAGAAATTATCAAAAATCCAGTCAGAATTAAAAGCTAAAAAAAGTAAATTTAATTCTTTTGGTAAGTACAATTATCGATCCGCAGAGGATATTCTAGAGGCTATAAAACCTTATTTAATAGAGCACGATGTAACAGTCATCATAAACGAAAGACTTCACGAGCTAAAAAATGAGTTTATTATGGAATCAATTGCTATAATATCTGACGGGGAAAATCAACTAGAGGCCATAGCTATAGTTGGTGTTGATATGAATCAAAAAGGAATGAACATGCCACAGAAATTTGGTAGTGCTTCTAGTTATGGAAAAAAATACGCTCTTGGAAATTTATTTTTAATTGACGACACAGCTGATAGCGATGCGACTAACTCGCATGGTAAAGCAGAAAAATCTAAACCAACTATCACATCTACTAAAGATCCAGCTTTTGATAAAGCTAAGAAGTATGTAAAAGAAGGAGGTAGTTTAGATGCTATAAAAGCTAAATACTCTATGTCGGCAGAAGTTGTTAAAGCTCTAACGTTATAATATGACAGACAAAGAAAAACAAGAAATTTTAAAAAGATTAGAAAACGATGAGGATTATTATGGGTCTTTTGGTAAGCAATATAGAAGTAATTCTGATATATATACTTTATTGACAAACCCTTTAACTCTAGGTGATCCTCAGCCGCCTAATATTAATTTTTTAATTGGTGGATACTTTCACACAGCTATACTTGAGCCTGAAAAATTAGACAAGTATAAAGTAGTGGATGCATCATCAAGAAATACTAAAATATATAAGGAAGCATCACAAGGAGAAATGCAGTTGTTAGCTCATGAACTAGATAAGTTAAATCTTATGATAGATAAAGTTAATAATAATGATGTGTGTGTAGGTCTTATAAATGGTATTCACGTTGAATATGAAATACCTGGTGTTAAAGAGATTAAGGGTATGTGGTGGAAAGGTAAAGCTGATATTGTTAACCACGATGAAAAGCTTATTGTTGATCTAAAAACAACTAGTGATATAACTAAGTTCAGAAACTCTGCTTTTCGTTACAATTACGACAGTCAAGCTTATATATACAGAGAACTGTTTGGTTATGACTTAATATTTTTAGTTATAGATAAAACTACTCATCAAATCGGTGTATTTGATTGTTCAGAATCTTTTTACGACAGTGGTGAAACAAAAGTCGAAAAAGCTATCGAGCAATACAAGTTATTTTACGAAACACCTGGTTTTGATGCTAAGAATTATTTTATAAATAAGACTTTATAATCTTTACAAAACAAATACGATTACCAATAGATAATATATTAAATAATAATTAAACAATTAAAATCAAATTTTATGGCAAGTATCATTAAAGCAAGTATCAATTTAAACAACATTGACAAATCAAAGATCATTGACGGTAAAAAAGGTAAATATCTACCTATTACAATTACATTAAATGATGAACCAGATCAGTTCGGTAACCAAGGTCCTATAGTTAATGCTCAATCTAAAGAAGAAAGAGAAGCTAAAACTCCTAAAACTTACTTAGGTAATGTACAGGTAGTATGGACTAATGGAACTAATGTAGCTACAGCTCCAAGAGATGATCAACCTCAACAAGCAGCTCAATCATTAGCTCCGCAAGCAGATGACCTGCCATTTTAGCGAACAGTGTGAAATGTGTGGAGAAGTTATGACTAAGTGTGACTTTGATTATTGCGACATATGTCCCGAGTGCTTAGACGGAGAATAATTAAATTAAATTAAATTAAATGCAGACAACAGAGATCAATGGATTTGTGATTGACGAGTTCAATACACATAAGCTTGAAGAGGGAAAGAAACAAGGTGTATGCCCTGTTTGTTCCCCTGCCAGGAAACCTAAGAATCAAAAAGCAAAGTGTGCTTCTTATGATTGGGAACGTGGTCTCGGTACTTGTCACAATTGTAACACATCATTTCAACTACATACTTATCAGCGTAAAGGTAAAGCTGAAAAAGTATATATTAAACCAGCGCCTGTAGTTATAAATGCTCCAGGCTCTAAAGTTGAAGAATGGTTTGATACAAGAGGTATTTCCAAACAGACTCTTAGTGACTTAAAAATTACTGAGGGTCCTGAATGGATGCCACAGACCGGTAAAACCGAGAATGTAATAAAGTTCAATTATTTTATGGGCGGTGAATTAACTAACGTTAAATACCGAGATGGAAGAAAGAACTTTAAATTATTTAAAGGGGCTGAAAAAGTATTTTATAATATTGACAGCGTTGTAGGTTATGAATATTGTGTTATAGTAGAAGGCGAGATGGATGTATTAGCTTTACATGAAGCTGGTATTACAAACGCAATATCTGTACCTAATGGAGCTACACTTAACTCTAATAATTTAGATTATTTAGACAGTTGTATTGATTACTTTGAAGATAAAGATAAGATTATACTAGCTGTAGATTCAGACGAAGCAGGGCAAGCGTTACAAGCAGAATTAATCCGTAGATTAGGGTCTGAAGTTTGTTACATAGCTACGTTTGAAGATTGTAAAGATGCTAACGAATACTTATTAAAACATGGGCAAGAAAAATTATCAGAAAGAATATCAAAATCAAAACCAGTTCCGCTTGAAAATGTCACTACTTTTAGAGACATTGAAGATGAGGTTACTGATTTTGTACGTAATGGTTTCAAACCGGGTTTCCAAGTGGGTTTACAAAACTTTGATGAAATATTTTCGACTTATACCGGACAGTTTATTACTGTTACTGGTATACCTTCTTCTGGGAAGTCTGACTTTGTGGATCAAATGGTTGTAGGTTACAATAGTAACTATAGCTGGAAAACAGCTTTTGCTTCTCCTGAGAATCAACCAACTTATTTGCATGCTCATAAATTAATGCGTAAAACCTGGCAAGGTATGCCTACTTCAGAAGATATTGGTGGTGATCGCTGGAATCAAATAGCTGATCACTGTAATAGTAATTACTTTCATATCGACATGGAGCGTTATACATTAGAATCTGTATTAAAGAAAGCAGCAGAGCTAGTTAAACGTAAAGGTATTAAATGTTTAGTTATTGATCCATTTAATAAAGTTAGAGATGTAGGTGGTTCTGATGATGTTAATAGATACACTATGGAGTATTTGCAAAAGATTGAAATCTTTGCTAAGAAATATGATGTATTAGTTTTTATTGTAGCGCATCCAACTAAAATGTATAAAGACAAAGATGGTAAGATTGAAGAGCCAACTATGTACAACATTAAAGGTGGTGGTGAATGGTATGATGCTAGTTATCACGGTATATTAGTTCACAGAGATTATGAAGCTAAAACAGTTAAAGCCAAAGTCCTTAAAGTTAAATTTCAAAACTTAGGAGAAAATGGTGCTGAAGCTCATTTTAAATGGGAGCCAAAATCAGGATGCTTTATACCTCACGAACCCGTTAACTTAAATGGAGAAAAACTGCCTTGGGAGTAGATGGCAACTAAAAAAAGCCCTTGGGATATGGGAGAATACACACCAACTAAAGAAGAAAATTTAGCTTGGTTATGGTGTATGCGTAACAGCATTAAAATATCACCAATGTGTAAAGTTGAAGGAGCTTGGTGGATAGAGATAGAGAATAATAACAAAATAAATAGAACCCCAAACGTGTTTACAAAAATATCTGTTTGGAGAGAGCTGTATAAATACTGTAAATATTATTACGACAAATATGAAAACAAGATTTAAAAATGCAAACGATGCTTATGAGTATTTTCACAATGAAATAATACTAAATGGCATAGAGTTTGATGATACTAAAGCTTTGTTTAATGTAGGTTTTACATTAGATAATCCAATAGATAACATCATACACAACAAAGAACGTAAGTTTAATATAGATTACGCTAAAGCTGAATGGGCTTGGTATATGTCTGCTGATAGAAACATAAACAAACTTGGTGAAATATATGGTAAAGTACCTCCTATATGGAAGCGAATGGCCAATAGCAATGGAGATGTTAATTCAAACTACGGTTATCAATGGGAAAGAAATCACCAGTTAGACTATGTTGTTTCTATTCTAAGAGAAAATCCAAACACTAGACGAGCAGCAATATCTATTTATGATGGTAAAGAAATAAACAGTTACAGCAAAGATACTCCGTGTACATACGCTGTTCAATTTACAATACTAAATCATAAGCTTAACATGTCTGTCTATATGCGTTCTAATGATCTCTGGTATGGTTTCTGTATCGATCAGTATTGTTTTTCAATGCTACAGCAACACGTGTCAGAGAGACTGTCTATTGAAGTTGGTTCTTATTATCATCACGCACATAATTTACATCTATATAACAATAAAATTTAAAAAATGTATTATTTATACCACATACCTAGTAAAAAGATAGGCGTAACACGTAATCTTAATGTAAGAGTAACCCTTATGCAAGGATATAAGGAGGGAGAGTACGAAGTTCTTGAGCAGTCAGAAGATATAGATTATATATCAGACCGCGAAATAGAACTTCAAAAGTCTTATGGCTATAAGGTTGATAGACAATCTTATAAGAATTTAATCAATAAAAACAATCCAATGAAATTAAATGTAACTGAACAAACAACAACATTTCCAATGCCAATTAATAAATTAAAGGGCAATTTAATGGATAACATGGGTATTAAATGGGACACTGATCACGGCGTATTTGGTTTAGACGATCAAACAGTACAATGGATATGTAAAAACGCTAAAGTTTCCATGTTCAATGTAAATAGATGCTATATCTATAATAAAGCTTATGCTTCAGAGTTTTTAGAACAGAAATCAAATAAAAAATCGTTCTACGCGAGTAATGAAGAAAACGTATATGATTTAATTAGAGATTGGGCTACTGAAAAAGGTATATACAAATCTGGTGATGCTAAAACTCAATACGTTAAGCTTATGGAAGAAGCTGGTGAACTAGCTCAAGCTATACTTAAGAACGATGAACCTGAGGTTATTGATGCAATTGGTGATATGGTTGTTGTTTTAACTAACCTAGCAAAACTAAGAGGTCATAACATTGAAGACTGTATAACATCTGCTTACAGTGTAATAAAATCTAGAACTGGTAAAATGGTTGATGGTACGTTTGTTAAATCTGAGAACTTAAAAGAAACACTATAATGTACATAAAAACATGCATTAAGCACGTGAAACACGTCTAATGTGCATAAAAGTATACATAAAATTAATAAACGTACAAATTAATATACAAAAATATAATGAATATAAAAACAAAAGATGAAATAGTATTAGCTGTATTAAAAAAAATGGATCAACGCAGTATAATAGGTCAACAAAAATACGGAGCTACAATGATGGAAGAAATAGTTGGTCAAGAAAAAGATCTCAACCGTTTCTTAATTGATGTTCAAGAAGAGCTAATGGATGCTTTACTTTATATTGAAGCCGCTAAACGTTGTTTATCTGATGAAATCGAAGAAGCTATGCTAGCTAGAGTAAATATTATAGGTCAAAATGGAAATAATGGAGAACATTATGAAGATGAATTTATAAACAATATGAGTCCTGAAGAAATTTCAAGCTACGTAGAGATGTCAGAAAAAGATGAGATGATTAAGCGTATGGAAGTTTGGGTAGATGAGCCTGAAGCTAAAAGCCTAGAAAATGAAAAAGCAGTTTAAAAGAAAAAGCGGTAAGCGTGGTCCAGTAAGAGCAAAGAAGGTATCATACGATGGTATCGACTTTGCCTCCGGGCTTGAGAAACATATGTACATAGTTTTAAAAGAAGCTGGAATAAAAACAAAGTACGAAGGAGAAACTTTTGTTTTATTATCTGGTTTTCATTTTGAAAACGAAGTATATGAAAGACAGTCTAACGGTAAAGGAGATTATAAAAATAGAGGATGCAAACGCATACTACCTATTAAGTATACTCCAGATTTTATTGGTGATAATTTTATAATTGAAACAAAAGGTAGAGCTAACGAGTCTTTTCCTATGCGTTGGAAGTTATTTAAACTATTAGTAACTAATCAATTTCCTAGTTATACAATTTATAAACCTCAAAATCAAGCTGAATGCAAAGAGACAGTAAGGTTAATCCTTTCAAAGAAAAGTTAATATCTAGACAAAGATATGCCGAGCGTCAAATTGAAAAGTTTATAAAATGGAGCTGGGATATTAAAGGAAGAATAAGATCTACGGATATAGAGCAATTACACAAACGTTATAATATAAAATGTTATGGACACAGAAAATAATAGAAAAGGATGGGCGATAACAATAGGTTTATATCCTGGTATATTACTTGGATTTAGATCTTACGATCAAGGAGATATTGATACGCATGTATTATACCTACCTTTTATTGATATAGCTTTAGATATTGAAAAATGACAAACGAAGGTAAGATAGAGCTTATGGATATGTATGCTAAAAATGTATTAGAAGAAATGAAGTTAATAACAAGAGCTTCTACTAAAAAAGATATGTACGCTTATATACAAGCATGGGAAAACGAACTGCAAACATTAACCTATATAACAGATGATAAATAATGGGATTATTTGATTTACGAGTAGCATACAAACCTTTTGAATACCCCGAGTACTACACAGAGGGTTGGCTAAAACAAGCTCAGGCCTTTTGGTTACATACAGAAATAAGTATGCAAGGTGATATTAAAGATTGGAATGAAAAACTAAATGAAAAAGAAAAAAACCTCGTCGGAAACATTTTACTTGGGTTCGCTCAAACAGAATGCGCAGTGTCCGACTATTGGACTCAAAAAGTTGTTGGATGGTTTCCGAAACACGAGATCCAACAGATGGCAATGATGTTTGGTTCGCAAGAAACAATACATGCGGTTGCATATAGTTATTTAAACGAAACATTAAAACTAGAAGATTATGAAGCGTTTTTACACGAACCTGCTACAGCGGAAAGATTTGATAATCTTGTATCTTATACTGGGAACAGCAGAACTGGTATTGCTAAGTCTCTTGCTGTATTTTCTGCATTTGCCGAAGGGGTTTCTTTGTATTCTGCTTTTGCGGTACTTTATTCTTTTCAGCTTAGAAACTTGCTTAAGGGTATTGGGCAACAAATGAAATGGTCAGTAAGAGATGAATCTTTACACAGTAAAATGGGTTGTCAGTTATTCCGCCACATGTGTGAAGAAGACAATCAATTACTGAATTTATGTAGAGAAGATATAATAAAAGCTGCTGAAACAATGGTGAAGCTTGAAACAAAGTATATTGACAAGATGTTTGAGATGGGTGACATCGAAGGTATATCGTCTAATGATCTAAAACATTTTATAAAAAAGAGAACAAATGAAAAACTTGTGGAACTTGGTTACGTCGACCTGGGCAACTATTTTGCTTATGACGAACAAGCAGCGTCTAATCTTGATTGGTTCTATCATCTTACCGGGGGGGTCACTCATACTGATTTTTTCGCACTTAGGCCAACTGACTATTCGAAAGCTGGTGAGGGAGAGGATTTTGAAAACATATGGTAATTATTTAAAAATAGGAATAACACAAAAACAAATAGAGAAACAATTATATGAAAGAACAAGTATTGATAGAAATGAAAAATAAGATTGAAACATTAGGAATGATCAATCAAAAACTAATACAAGAAATGGGTCAGTTAGGTACTATAGCTATGGGTACATTAGAAACAATTAAACAAATGAATGGTTATGAAGAAGCTGTCGAAAAACTTAAAGAAAAAGTGGTTGCAGAATCTGGTAAGGCAGAGGAAGCTAACACCAGTGGAAAGACTTTCGAGTAGACTAGGATATATGGGGACTTCGTTTATGATGATGAGTCCCCACTTATTACCCGATAAAATAGGTATGGTAACTTATATTATAGCAGGTGTAATATCAATACCTCAAGTATTTGTGGCTAAACAATGGAATTTAGTTGCAGTTAATTTAAACGTAGCAATAGCTTACATAATATTATATTTAACATAATGTGGAACAATGAATGGATTAAAGGAGAAGATTACCCTTCGTGGGGTGGTACAGACGTATACAAGAAAACAATATCCGGGGGATATTTATATAACGGAGAAACGCCTAAAGAAGCATACTATAGGGTCGCTAATGCAGTTGCTAGGCGATTGGATAAACCGGAAATGGCCGAAACGTTTTTTAATTATATTTGGAACGGTTGGCTTTGTCTTGCTTCTCCGGTTCTTAGTAACACAGGGACTGATCGTGGTTTACCTATTAGCTGTTTCGGTATTGATGTC
>Ga0075443_10000598_pt1 | contig 15214 bp, 11 predicted proteins | sample CoawatmetaG00DNA_3_FD_71583 | JGI IMG/M metagenome (GOLD analysis project Ga0075443, IMG submission 71583) | Marine microbial communities from the West Antarctic Peninsula - Coastal water metaG006-DNA | ecosystem: Environmental > Aquatic > Marine > Coastal | place: Atlantic Ocean: West... | reverse complement strand
CTGTCTTCTGCTCTATCGATAGCATCTGGCGAGGTACCAATAATAGGTACGCCTGCAGGCGTACCTATTATTGGTACCTCGCCAGATGCTATCGATAGAGCAGAAGACAGAGAGCGTTTTCAACAAGCGGTAGACCGTTTAGGTTTATTACAACCTGAAAATGCTACTGTAACCTCTATTGATGAAGCGATGGCTAAAGCTGAAGCGATTGGTTTTCCATTAGTTGTTCGCCCATCTTATGTATTAGGTGGCCGTGCGATGGAAATTGTTTATGATTTAGATGATTTACGTCGTTATATGACTGACGCAGTAAGCGTGTCTAATGATTCACCCATACTACTTGATCATTTCCTTGATGATGCGATTGAAGTTGATATAGATTTAGTTTGTGATGGTGAAGAGGTCGTTATTGGCGGCATCATGCAGCACATTGAGCAAGCAGGTGTTCACTCAGGTGATAGTGCTTGTTCATTACCTGTATATAGCTTGAGCCAAGAAATTCAAGATGTAATGCGTAAGCAAGTCACTGATTTAGCGTTTGAACTAGGCGTTATTGGTTTAATGAATACGCAAATGGCGGTTAAAGATAACGAAGTCTATCTTATTGAAGTCAACCCTCGTGCTGCACGTACCATTCCGTTTGTTTCAAAAGCAACAGCTGTGCCTTTAGCTAAAGTAGGCGCGCGCGTTATGGCGGGTAAATCACTGAGAGAGCAGGGTATTACTAAAGAAGTTATTCCTCCGTATTTCTCTGTTAAAGAAGTGGTTATTCCGTTTAACAAGTTCCATGGTAGTGATCCACTAGTTGGCCCAGAAATGCGCTCAACGGGTGAAGTCATGGGTGTGGGCAAAACGTTTGAAGAAGCTTATGCTAAAGCGAATTTAGGCGCGGGTGTTAGTGTACCTAAATCAGGTCGTGCGTTAATCTCTGTTCGTAACAGTGATAAAGTGCGTGTTGTTGAGCTTGCTAAACAAATGGTTGCTTTAGGTTATGAACTTGATGCGACTCACGGTACTGCTATCATTTTAGGTGAAGCTGATGTTCCGGTACGTTTGGTAAATAAAGTACACGAAGGTCGTCCACATATTCTTGATAGAATTAAAAACAGTGAGTATAGCTATATTATTAATACCACTGAAGGTCGTAAAGCGATTGAAGACTCTAAAGTATTGCGTGGTGGAGCACTTCGTTATAAAGTTGCTTATACTACAACGCTTAATGCTGCTTTTGCCGCTTGTCAGGCGCATGCCGCAGATGACAGAAATACAGTAACTTCAATACAAGAGTTACATAAAGAATGTAGCTAACAAACGTAAGGCATTTACTATAGTTTTAGTATTTGTCTTATCTAATTATTTATAGAGGTGGTTCTACTTTAGGAGTAAACCGCCTTTATCGTTTGAATAAGAAGAATAAAATGATTAAATATCCAATGACCCTACGTGGTGCTGAACTGTTAAAAGAAGAGCTTAGAGTTTTAAAGATGGAAAAACGCCCACGCATTGTAAAAGATATTGCTACAGCCCGTGAACATGGCGATTTAAAAGAAAATGCTGAATATCATGCAGCTAAAGAAGAGCAAGGTTTTTGCGAAGGACGTATTCAAGACATTGAAGGTCGTTTATGTAATGCGCAAGTTATTGATGTAACAACAATACCTAACCATGGCAAAGTTATCTTTGGTACGACAGTTAAGTTACTCAATATTGATACTGAAGTGGAAGTAACTTACCAAATTGTTGGTGATGATGAAGCCGATTTTAAAACGGGTAGAATTTCAGTAAACTCACCTATTGCCCGTGGCTTAATTGGCAAAGAAGTTGATACTGAAGTTGATATCACTATACCAGGCGGTGTGGTTGAATATGAAATTATGTCAGTAGAGCATATATAAGCTTCTTCTTTTTAGTTAAGCATATCTAATAGACTTGGTCTGATTAGATAATAAAAAGCCTCAAATTCGTAAGGATTTGGGGCTTTTTGACCTCTAGAATTAACAAATATTTATATTTATATTATTAGTCAGTTTAGAATTAGTCAGTTTAGAAAATATAATTGTTGTCTTATTCTCTATAGCTAACGTTCCATCGTGAATGTAATGATACCATTGGTATTAGTCTTAATGCATTACTCGTGTGTCGATGGAAGGGGAGTTGACTAGTGCTGTATTTTTAAGTAAAAAGCATCGTGTTTCTCCCTTTTTTGCCGAGCTTGCTAATTGTGCTATTTCTTGTGTCTCAAATGAACTGTTTGACACAATCACCGCTGAACAGTTACCTTTACTCAATACAGATTTTATATGAGACAACCCTACTTTTGTAATACCTTTAAGATTGTTTTTGTAATTAACCATTAATATTTTTGACGCATCAATGTCATGAGTGTGAGCTAGTTGTTCAATTGAGCTTTCTTCAGGGTTAATAAATAAAACCCATTTTTTTTGTTGTTTATGTTGTTGGCATATATGGGCATACTGGGTAGATAGTTCAAAGTTATTATTTACGTTAGTAAGTTGTAACCAGTTAGCTCTTTTACTACTATTACGACTGATGTTATTTGAATCATTGATTATATTGATATTATTTATGCTAATCATTGTCATACACCTTTTAAATACTAGGGTTAATTGTGCTTAATCGATGCACTGTATGTTTGTACAGTATATCTATTTTGTGTAATATTCAAGCACTATTTTTCATTGATTGAGTATTTACTGAGTATCGATTTAGAATTAATCACAAATAAGTTACCGAAGATTGTTGCAATATTAGATAATGCTCATATATGATGAATGTAACTACATTTGATATGGACGTAAAATATGAAAATTGAAGTGAATTTACTTGAAGGTCAACAATTAAAAGCCAGTTTTGGTGAGCATGAAATTATCAGCGATCAAAGCGTCACTGCGGGTGGTAAGGCTGAGCAACCTGAGCCTTTTGATTATTTTTTAGCAAGCATGCCATTGTGTGCCGCCTTTTACATGCGTAAATTTTGTCAACAACGTGATATAAGTACTGACGGATTGAAAGTAGTACAAAATGAAAATCTGAGTGAAGATGATCATTACAAGAAAAAAATAACACTTTCAGTTACCCTTCCTGACGGTTTTCCTAAAAAATATAATAAAGCAATTCTTGCCGCTGCGAATACTTGTACGGTTAAAAAAGTGATCCAAGCACTACCTGAGTTTGATATTAGTATTGTTTAGTTTATTCGGTTAGCCAGAAATTCAAGTTAGCATGTTAAGTTATATCTGTATTTCTCTAGCAGGCGTATAGAGATTTTGTTATTCTGTTTATTACGTTGTAAGTTTTCATCTTGATAGCTTTTTTGTAATACATAATAATAATATGACAGTAATATGAGTATAACTATGAACGATAGCATGAAGATAATATTAGCAGATGACCACCCATTATTTCGCCAAGCGTTAACTATTACCCTAAAAGCGAATTTTGGTAATGCAGATGTTTTTGAAGCAGAAACTATTCCTGAACTAGAGCAGTATTTAGAGCAAAGCCAAGGTGCTGATTTACTTTTGCTTGATTTAGATATACCCGGCGCTCAAGGTTTTAATAGTTTAATTAATATTAGACGTTCTTATCCTGATTTAGGCGTGGTGATTATTTCTGGATTTGAAGATAAAGAAACTATTTATAAAGCCATGAGCCATGGTGCGGCTGGATTTATTCCTAAATCAACGCCGGTTCCTTCAATGTTGCAAGCGATAAAAGAAGTGCTTACCGGTAAGTTATGGACACCAGACGGTGAATTTAATGCTAAAGCAGAACAGAGTATTACCGCAGATGATAAAGTCGCTTCGTTAACGCCCAAGCAGCATAAAATTTTATTGATGTTTGCTGAAGGGCTGCTAAATAAGCAAATTGCCTATGAACTCGGTTTATCTGAATCTACAATTAAAAGTCATGCCAGTACCATATTTTTAAAGCTTGGCGTTCGTAATCGCACCCAAGCGGTTATTGTGCTGAATGAAGTACAATTGAATCAAGGTTCATTTGGTCAGTAATAAATTGCCTCTCTAACTGATGATCTAATTGCTCATTTAACGGAGTATCTAATAGCTTATCCCTAACCCCAAAAATATCTAAAGTACTTGGGGGGTATTTCTACGTTTACTTTTTATGAGAATAGTTTTTCTCAAGTTCTTTACTTAATAATGAGCTCATTAACGATCGTAAAGCGATAGGTTTTATTATTTTGCGTAAATAGCCAATATCCGCTTGCTTGGCCAGTGACATTAAGTTGTTATCTGTGGTGGCCGTAATCAGTATTGCTGGCAGAGAGTAATGGCTCATTGCCCTTATTTGATCAATCAACTCTATACCATTTATTCTGTCTATTAAGTCTGATGGGTGATTTTTCTCGTTCGCATACGCCTTACTAGCAAATGGATCATTGTCGCTTTGATGTCCTGTTAGTTGAAAGTCCACTAACAAAATATCTATTTCATCTTCGTGATCAGCATAAATTTCTTTGGCTTGTTGGGCATTAATTGCGGTAAATACATGACATTGCCATGCCGATAATAACTCTGTCATTCCCGATAAAATAGCTTTTTCATTATCAATACATAACACCCCTACGCCTTGTAAGCTCATACTTGCTGGTTGCGGTTCTTGCTTATGCATAATAGGCGGTTGGCAAATGGGAACATTAATACTAAATAAGCAGCCGCGATTCTCCTGTGATTTTAAATCCAGTTTATGATTAAGGATATTTGCTAAGCTTTGCGCAATATTCAGACCTAAACCAAGACCTTTAGGACCAATGGCATTCGTGGTATTGAGTTGAGTAAATTGTTCAAAAACTTGTTGTTGTTTATTTTCTGGAATACCAGGGCCATTATCGAATACTTGAATAGAAAGCTCATTTCCTTGCCTGCGGCATCCCAATAGCACTTTACTTTTATTTGTATGACCAAAACGGTGTGCATAGCGAAAAGCGTTACTAAGAAAATTTTGGACTATTCTGACGAGTAGCGTAATGTCACTAGCAATATAAAGTTTGCTGGTTTTAAAATGAAAATCAACTTTGTATTCAGTTGTTAGTGCATTGAATTCAGACGTTAGCATAGAGAATAAATAATTGATTTCAACGGGTGCAATCGTGGGTAAAATATTACCACTTTCAATACGTGCTATTTCATTTAGATCAAGTAATAAGTTATTGGCAATTTCTAAGGAGGTATCAATTTGTTTAATTTGATCCCGCTCTTCATTATTCACTCTTGGGCTTAATGTGATGGCAGAAGAAAATAATCGTGCTGCTGATAACGGTTGTAGTAAATCATGGCTACAGGCTTTTAGGTACTGACTTTTCTTTATATGTGCTTGTTCAGCTTTAGCTTGTGCTTGGGCTAATTCACTATTTGCTTGCGCTAGTTCTCTGTTAGCTTGTTCTAATTCTGTCGTACGATAGCGTACTCTGGATTCTAGATCGGTATTCTCTTCTTTTAATACTTTTTCTGTTTGTCGATATTTGGTGATATCTGAAAAAATCATAACAAAACCACCACCGGGAATAGGATTGCCTTCTATATGAATAGTTTTACCATTTTTTAGCTTATATTCAGAGTTATGGCGACTACCTTTCTTAATGTACTCAATACGCTTTTTAACCTGTAAATCAATGTCTTTAACAAAGTAACCTTGCTGACTTAAATTGAAATGTATTAATTGACTGATAGGGCAACCAATATAAATAAAATTATCAGGGTAATTGAAAATATCTAAGTATCGTCGATTCCATGCGACTAGCTTTAAACCATTGTCGATAACTGAAATACCTTCACTCACATTTTCAATCGCACTTTGTAGTACTGTTCGACTAAATTCTAATTGTTGGTTAGAGTTGTCTTCAACCAGTTTTGCCACTTGATCAAAAGCCATGCCTCGACCATTGATAGCAAGTGAGGTAACTAATTTTGCTGAAGCTGAGCCTAATACACGGGCAAGTGTGTTTTCAGCATGAAATAGCACGGCTTCATTAAATTCTTTTTTATTTTTACTATGATGAGAGCTATAAAACTGTTTAAAACATTCAGTGGCTTTTTCTTGGCCGATAAACCGAGCCACTAAAAATTTTAATTCAACAATATCTACTTTAGGTTGAATAGGTGAACTCCATTGCGTTATTTTCTTAGTTTTATAGAAAAACTTACTTTGCATTTGTTCACGAATACTTTGTCGAGTCACCAAAGAAACTAGCCAAACCATAATAATATTGATCAACAGCCCGATTAACGTGACTACGGTTGTTTTAGGTAAATCACTTGTTGCTAGCGGATGATCATAAAGACCTAATTGCGGCAACAAATTAAATGCGGTCCAGATGAAAAAACCACTACTTATGCCAGCAAGCACCCCTGAAAGGGTTGCCCTTCGCCAATAGAAAGCGACAAATAACGCTGGACCTATTTGTGCAATAGCACCAAAGGCAACTTCACCTAATGATGATAAGGCGTCTGGCGGCGACAATAACAATAGGCCATAACTTAAGAGAATAACCAACAATACTAAGGCTTTACGAATAAGTAAAAGTTGTGATTGAAAGTGATTAAAGTCATTGTGTTGTTTATTAGAATATCTAAACATGAGTGGGAAAATTATTTCATTACTGAGCATGGTACTTAATGCGATAGTTGAAACAATTACCATAGAGCTTCCCGCTGACACTGCGCCTAAAAAAGCAAATAATGATAACCACAGTTGCCCGTTATAGGCAGGTAGAAATAATACATAAGCATCAGCAGGTAATGAGTCGCCGTAATTCAGGTTACCTGCTAAGCCTAATGGTCCTGCAAAAAAAGCAAAAATCAGCACATATAAAGGCAACAACCATCGAGCGAGGGTACTATTTTTCTTTTCTTTTATTTCAACAAACATCACTTGAAATTGTCTTGGGAAACATAAAAAAGCCGATAAGCCAATAATCAATAAGCCAAATAATCCTATAAGGCTATTACCACTAAATAGTTCTTCTACTGAAATAGTATCTTTTGATAGGTTCCAAATATCTACAGGGGAGTCATAAACAACAAAGCTAACAAATATACCCACCAATAAAAAAGCAATTAACTTTACCAGTGATTCAAATGCTATCGCTATCATTACCCCAGAGTGGCGTTCGGTAACGTCTATAGTACGAACACCAAAAATTATGGTAAAAACTGCTAATATTATGCTAACAATTAAGCCTAGCTGCCAAATAGGTAAATCAGGTGTTTCTTGTAAAATTTGATAGGAATAAACAATCGCTTTTAATTGGAGTGCTATATAAGGCATAGTCCCAACTAATGCCACTATAGTGATGATGATAGCTAAAGATTGAGATTTACCAAAGCGGGCAGACAGTAAATCGGCAATCGAGGTGATTTTGAGTTGTATGCTAGTTTTTATTATCCGTTGAATAAATGGCCAAGCGAAAACAAATAATAATATAGGGGCTAAATATACCGAGATATAAGTAAAAGAATTATTAGCTGCCTGTGCTGTAGTGCCTAAAAAACCCCATGAACTACAATAAACCCCTAAAGATAACGCGTAGATAATCGTTTGCTGTTTTGTTTTGAGTTTATTTCTGTATTTACCACCTAAATAAGCAATAAGAAATAATAACCCAATATAGCCAATACTAACGCTAACTAATAACCAATTTGCAAACATATTATTCTCTAAAACATTATCTAAAATACTTCTCTAATACTAAATTTACCACATTTTTTTAGTAAAAAACCTATATATTTCTACAACTTAATCATTGCTATTTAACTTGCTTTTAGTATGAGACTAAAGGACTACGATATAAGTACTAATTCTTATTTCCGATTGTTACATTTCTGTACTGGCTTAGTATTACTAGGCAAACCTTAGTTTGATAGTTAAAAACAGGCAAATAGAATTTAAAATAAAAATACATACAACAAGGGAACAAACAATGGTTAATAACTCACTTTTTAACAAAAGTAAATTAGTACTGACCACAAATTTATTCACTATGGCTGGCGTCGCTAATGCTGGTTATAGTTTCGACATCACTGATAGTAGTTATATCACAGCAGATGTAACTACTGTTAGTGATGATGTTAGCGCACCAGTAGACAACAATTTAGGAGTGTGAGTATGACTGAGTCAATACTCAAAGTAGAGAATATTTCATTAGCGTTTGGTGGTGTAAAAGCATTAACCGACGTTAGCTTTGAAGTACCCCGTGGCTCTGTGTTTTCCATTATCGGTCCTAACGGTGCGGGTAAAACCTCAATGCTTAACTGTGTTTCTGGACGATATCAACCAAATTCAGGCAACGTTATTTTCAATGAAAAGATTGTAACTAATCTACGTCCAAATGACCGAGCAGATCTTGGCATGGGGCGAACGTTTCAAAATTTAGCCCTGTTTGGTCATATGTCAGTTTTAGACAACATTATGGTTGGCCGTCATCACTTATTGAAAAACAACTGGTTAACGGGGCCTTTATATTGGGCATCACCTGCGCAAAAAGAAGAGCTTGCCCATCGTCGTTATTGTGAAGAAATAATCGACTTTTTAGAAATTTCACATATCAGAAAATCTGTTGCTGGCACCTTGTCTTATGGTTTACGTAAGCGTGTTGAGCTAGCCAGAGCAATGGCATTAAAGCCTGAGTTAATTCTTCTTGATGAGCCTATGGCAGGTATGAATTTAGAAGAAAAAGAAGATATGGCTCGTTATATCCTCGATTTAAATGAAGAATTTGGCATTACTGTTGTCATGATTGAGCATGATATGAGCGTAGTGATGGACATCTCACACCAAGTGATGGTACTTGATTTTGGTAAGAAGCTAATGTCAGGTTTACCAGAGGAAGTGATGGCAGATCCACATGTTAAACGTGCTTATCTTGGTATAGAAGATGATGAAGAAGAAGCCACTAATACCGATGAAGAGAGGGAGGCTAGCTAATGTCTAACTTACAAGTAGCAGCAACAGAAGATTATGAAATGGGAGAGTTAGATACTTTTCCAAAAATACTGAGACACAACGCTAAAAATTGGCCAAATGATATTGCCATGCGTGAAAAAGAGTTTGGTATTTGGAATGAATTTAACTGGCAAGATTATAGTGATCGCGTTAAGTGGATATCATTAGCCCTAAGAAAATTAGGTGTTAACCCTAAAGATGCTATCGCCTTATTAGGTGATAACCGACCAGAGTGGGTTTGGGGCGAAATAGCCGCGCATTCGATGGGTTGTTACTCAATTGGTATTTTCCAAGATTCTTTACATGAAGAAGTTGTTTACTTACTTAATAAAAGTAATGCAACGGTTGTTATCGCAGAAGATGAAGAGCAGTGTGATAAATTGCTTGAGCTAGGCGATGAAATTGATGATGTAAAAGTTATTGTTTATTGTGATCCGCGCGGTATGCGTAAATATGATGATAAACGCTTAATTAGTATCGAAGATATTTATAAGCAGGGGCAAGAAATAGATAAAATGTCTCCGGAGCTATATGACGTCTATGTTGATGCGACTGATGCGGATGAAACTGCTCTTTACTGTACTACATCAGGTACCACCTCAAAACCTAAAATAGCCTTTTTACGTGGCGGAAATTTTGTTAAGCATTGTAGTTCATATTTACGTGCTGACCCTCGTCAACCAGGCGATAACTATGTATCTGTATTGCCACTCCCATGGATCATGGAACAAGTCTATGCGGTAGGCCAAGCCTTAATTTCTCGTCAAATAGTCAACTTTGTTGAAGGGCAAGAAACATTAATGCCTGATTTACGTGAAATTGGACCTAGTTTTGTTTTACTTGCGCCACGCGTATGGGAAGGCATTTTAGCCGACGTTAAAGCCCGTATGATGGATTCAACGCCACTTAAACAAAAGTTATTTAATTATGCCTTTGCACTATCTGAAAAAGCACAATTAGAAGGAAAACGTTCATGGTTTGCCGATCTTTTATTGATGAATGCCTTAAAAGATAGATTAGGTTTCAGTAATTTGAAATCAGCGGCAACGGGTGGCGCGGCAATGGGGCCTGATACGTTTAGATTCTTCCAAACTATTGGTGTTCCGCTACGTCAGCTTTATGGTCAAACTGAGCTATGTGGTGCTTACACAGTTCACAAAGAAGATGATGTTGATTACGACAGTGTTGGTGTTGCTTTTGATACCGCCGAAGTTAAAGTTATTAACACCGATAAAGAAGGTGTTGGTGAAGTTATCGCTAGAACAGTTGGTATGTTCACTGGCTATTTAGATAATCAAAAAGCCTATGACGAAGATGTTATTGATGGTTGGATGCATACGGGTGATGCCGGTTATTTCAAACCTTCAGGACATTTGGTTATTATTGACCGAATTAAAGATTTAGCTAAAACCAGCAATGGCGTGCAGTACTCTCCACAATATATTGAAAACAAATTAAAATTCTCATCATTTATTGGTGAAGCGGTTATTTTAGGTAAAGACATGCCTTACTTAAGTGCCATTATTTGTATTCGCTTTTCTATTGTTTCTAAGTGGGCAGAGCAGCAAGGTTTAGGCTTTACTAACTACACGAGTCTTTCAGCTGTACCTGAAGTTTATGAAAAGCTTAGTGAAGAAGTAGAAAAAGTTAACGCGACATTACCTGACGCACAAAAAATCAATAAGTTTATCCTGCTTTACAAAGAGCTTGATGCAGATGACGGCGAATTAACGCGTACGCGTAAAGTACGACGCTCTGTTATTGCTGATAAATATGGTGACATTATTGAGTCTATTTATGACAACAAAGAGATGGTTGATATCGATACAGTGATCACTTTCCAAGATGGTGGTAGCTCACGTATTCAAACGACACTTAAGGTTGCTACAGTAATTGAAAATGATGGTAGTGCTGTTTCATCAAAAAGTAGTCAAACTCAGAGGAAAGTATCATGAATTTTGAACTCTTAATTCAATTAATCATCAATGGTCTTATTGTTGGTTTGTTGTATGGTGTAATTGGTATGTGTTTTGTGTTGGTTTACAAATCAACACAAATTGTTAACTTCGCCCAAGGTGAGTTTCTACTTATTGGAGCCTGGGTTTGTTGGGCTTCATTGATTTACTTAGAGTTGCCATTCTTCCTTGGATTTTTATTATCACTTGTATTTATGGCAGGCTTTGGTGTGCTTCTGCAAATGATAGTACTGCGTCCTATGATTGGTGAGCCAATTATCTCGGTTATCATGGTGACTATCGGGCTGTCTATTTTCTTCCAAGCATTAATGAAATGGATATTTGGTGTTTCACCACAAAGTTATCCGCAAGTATTTGATACTCAGTCGATTAGCATTATGGGACTCAATATCGAAATGGCGTACCTAATGAGTACGATAATAGCGTTAATTATTATGGTCGCGTTTTATTTATTCTTTAAACATTCTAAACATGGCTTAGCGATGAGAGCGACTGCTTTTGATCAACAAGCATCTCAAAGTTTAGGCATATCTGTAAAACATGTTTTTGCCATGAGTTGGGGTATTGCAGCAACAGTTTCTGCTACCGCAGGGATAGTGCTTGGTATGGTTAATGGCGTTTCAGATTCACTTTCTATTATGGGTATCAAAGTATTCCCAGCCGTTATATTAGGCGGATTAGATTCAATTGTTGGTGCAATTGTGGGTGGTCTTATCATCGGTGTATTAGAAAACGTAGCTGAGTTTTTTGATAGTCAATATTTACATATAGGTAATATGTACGATATCGCACCATTTTATGTGTTGTTAATTATTCTTTGGTTCAAACCTTACGGTTTATTTGGTACCCAAGACATTGAGCGTATATAGCGCAATTTAACTGACAAAACGAACAATTATTTAGGAGTGATTTATGTCTAGTTTAAGTATGCGCCCGTGCGGAGATTTCCGCACTAGCTATAAACAAGATAATACAATTTTTGAAACGAAGACCATCCGTTGGGTGACTATTTTTACCATTATAGCGTTGTGCTTTGCACCGTTAATTGTTGATGGTTACCTTATTACCTTATTAATTCAAATATCCTATTTGGGCATTGCAGCCTTAGGTTTGAATATTTTGGTTGGCTACACCGGGCAGATATCGTTGGGGCATGGTGCTTTCTTTGGCTTTGGCGCGTTTGCTTCAGCTTGGTTAAACACAAGTATGAATATTCCTGTGTTTTTATGTATTCCTTTAGCGGGTTTCTTAACGATGGGTGTTGGCATGATGTTTGGTGCCCCAGCCGCTCGAATTAAAGGTTTGTATTTAGCGATAGCGACACTTGCCTCGCAATTTATTATGGAAGATTTCTTTGCTCGTGCAGACTGGTTCTCTGGTGGTTCATCAGGTTCAATGGCTGACCCAGTAAGCTTATTTGGTTTTTCTTTTGACACCGATGAAAGCTTTTACTATATCGCATTGTTTGCACTAGTCTTTATGTTTATCTGGGGCTGTAACTTAATGCGTAGCCGTGATGGACGAGCTTTTGTTGCGGTACGTGACCATTACTTATCTGCTGAAATTATGGGTGTAAAGTTAAATAAATACCGCTTACTTTCATTTGGTATATCGTCTTTCTATGCAGGTATTGGTGGTGCGTTATATGCTCATTACTTAGGTTATGTATCTGCCGAAGGTTTCACTATTATGATGTCAATTCAATTCTTAGCGATGATCATTATCGGTGGCTTAGGCTCGATAAAAGGTACGTTGATGGGTGTCATCTTTATGGTGTTTTTACCTGAAGTATTAGAAAGTGTTGTTGGCGTAATGAAAATGACCGATTGGGGTAATATTCCTATGGTTGTTGATGGTTTAGCTTTCATTAAAGAAATGGCCATTGGCCTAGTAATTATCGGATTTTTAATTTTTGAACCTGAAGGGCTAGCCCATCGTTGGACACAAATTAAAAATTACTGGAAATTCTATCCATTTGCTTACTAATCGTTTAGTTTAAACATGAGTAAGTTTGGAGAATAAAGCGCAGTTAGGTTGATGGGGAATAGTTAATTAACCTAACTGCGTTAAGTTAAATAGAAAAAAGAAAATATAAAAATAACATTTACCCTTTTTCTTATATTAATAAGTAAATTGGTAAAAAATAATTAAAAAACAAGTTGAGGAAATTCACATGAGAAAAGTTATGAATAAGAAAATATTAGTCAGTTCAATTGCTGCCAGTATTGCACTAAGTGCTACTAGCCAAGTGCAAGCACAAGATTCTGTTTTTGTTGGTCATTTAGCTGACATGTCAGGTCCAACTGCCTTCGTAGGTAAAAGCTATGCTAATGGCGTTCGTGATTCACTTGCTTATATCAACGCTCATGGTGGTATCAGTGGTACTAAACTTGAGTCTGAAACAATTGATTATGGTTATAAAGTACCGCAAGCCATTGCTGCTTATAAAAAATGGAAATCTCGTAAGGGCATGGTTGCTATGCAAGGTTGGGGTACAGCCGATACTGAAGCATTAATCTCATTTGTTGCTCGTGATAAAACGCCAGTTTTCTCTGCGTCTTATTCTGGACATTTAACAGATCCTACTGGTAAAAATCCTCATACGAAGAAACCAGCACCTTATAACTTCTTCTATGGTGCTTCTTATTCAGATGCTTGTCGTGGTTTAGTGCAATGGGCGGCTGAAGACTTTAAGAGCAAAGGCGGCAAAGGAAAACCAAAATTTACTCATATCGGCGCAAACCATCCTTTCCCAAATGCACCTAAAGCTGCTTGTGGAGAATATGCTGAAGAGCTTGGTTTTAATGTTCTACCTCCAGTAGTTGTTTCTATGAAGCCTGGTGATTTTAAAGCGCAATGTCTAAGTATTAAAAGCTCTGAATCAAACTACGGTTATGTTGCTAACATCGGTGGTTCAGTATTATCGTTAATTAAATCTTGTAAGACGGTTGGTGTTGACATTACCTTTATGTCAAGTATTTGGGGTGGTGATAAAAACACGTTTAATGCAGCAACTGATGGGATCAAAAATTACATCTTCCCAACAATGACACCATTTTGGGGTGACGATGTATCAGGTATGAAACTTGTTCGTGAAATTTCAAAAATGTCAGATCCTGAAGGCAAAGAAGAACGCGTTCATCACTACATGCGTGGCGTATGTTCTACATATTTCATGAAAGAAGCAATGGAATGGGCTAAAGATAACGGCGGCATCACTGGCGAAAACATTAAAAAAGGTATGTACGCTAATAAAAACTGGGTTCCTAAAGGCTTAGAAGGTGTATGTTTAGCTGCTAACTGGAGCAATGAAGATCACCGCGGTATTAACCAAGTTAATATCTACAAAGCAAACTATGAAAACGGTGGTGTTAAAGTGAATAAAGTATCAACAGTAACATTAGACCGTCGTGATGATTGGTTAGGTTATTAATCCTCGTCATACTTGACACAGCAGCGGCATTGTCGTCGTTGCTCGCCACACCACTTAGTGAACGATCTTAAGTGAATGTGGCTTGCAACATGGCAGCTTTGCTGCTGTACCAATTATTTAGAGGATTTTGCTTAATTTAGTATTAGGCAAATATAAAGTTTTCAACGGAGTATTTAGTTATGTCACAGGCGGCAGCAAAAATTCAAACAGCTACACCAATGTTATCGGTTAATAACATTGAAGTAGTTTACGACGAAGTTATTCAAGTACTTAGAGGCGTGACATTAGACGTACCAGAAGGAGACGTTGTAACGTTACTTGGTCCTAATGGTGCGGGTAAATCAACAACACTGAAAGCGATTTCAGGCTTACTTAAAAGTGAATATGGCGAAGTTACTAAAGGTGATATTCACTTTATGGGCGAGCGCATTGATAAGAAAAATGGAGAAGATGTTGTACGTAGTGGTCTTATCCAGGTGATGGAAGGTCGTCGTATTATCGAAGACATGACGTCAATCGAAAACCTAAAACTAGGTGCTTATACGCGTAATGATTCACAAATAAATCAAGATCTTGAAATGGTGTTTAATTATTTCCCTCGATTAAAAGAGCGTACAGGTCTAGCGGGTTATTTATCAGGTGGTGAGCAACAGATGTTAGCCATAGGTAGAGCGTTAATGGCTCGTCCTAAAATGATTTGTTTAGATGAACCATCAATGGGTTTATCACCATTACTGGTTAAAGAAGTGTTTGGTATTATTAAAAAGATCAATCAAGATCAAGGTATTACCATGTTGTTGGTTGAGCAAAATGCTAACTATGC
>Ga0075443_10000591_pt1 | contig 15356 bp, 11 predicted proteins | sample CoawatmetaG00DNA_3_FD_71583 | JGI IMG/M metagenome (GOLD analysis project Ga0075443, IMG submission 71583) | Marine microbial communities from the West Antarctic Peninsula - Coastal water metaG006-DNA | ecosystem: Environmental > Aquatic > Marine > Coastal | place: Atlantic Ocean: West... | reverse complement strand
AGCATTAACTGCGGGCGTTCTTGAGGGTGGAGCAACCGCAGCCACTACAGGGGCAGCCGCAGCAGGATCGGCAGTGCCAAGTATTGCAACATCAGGGGAACTAGCAGCGCAAGGCGCATCACAGTTTGGTGTAGCCGCAAGTACCGCGCCAACCACGCAAGCGCTTACGGGTTTGCAAACTGGTATAAACGCCACAAACGCGGCAGCTAACAGCGCGTTAGCGAGTGGAGCGGCTAACGCAGGAACAAGTGCTGCAAGTAAAGGATTAATGTCGAGCATGTGGAACGGTCTAGGTGAAGCGGGCAAAGCGGCCACAATTACCAGTGGCGTACAAATGGCAGGCTCTATGCTACAAGGAAAAGCGCAACAAGAAGCATCAGAAGAAGAGCGCAAACGCCGCAGCTATTGGGGGGTAGATGGCGAGGGCAACACAGCGGCTACCGCTGGCGAAATAAACTTTGGACTAATGGACCCTGTAAACTTTAACGGTGCGCAAACTCAAGCGCCGCCTACGTGGCAAACCTCAATAGACGACTTAATAAATCGTCAAAAAAATGTAGTGTGGAGTAACGGCTAATGATCAATCAAAATCAAATGCAGGGTAATGAGCAAGCCATTGATCCCGAGCAAGAGCCGTTACAACAAGGCGAAGAACTAGCAACGCCAGAAGAGCAGCAACAACTTGAAGCGCTTTACGATATGGGTATAGATATTATTCATAGTGAGGGGCAAGTTGGCGACCAAATAGCAAATATGGTGCTCCAAGCGCAGGATGTATCTATGGGGATTGGTAGTGCAGCATCAGCACTGCTTATTGCTATTGAGAAAAAAGCAGGCATGGTTCCCGATGAAATAAAGCTACAGTTAGCACAAGAGCTTATTGCAGAACTAACCGGCTTAGCGGTTGAAGCAGGCGCACTGGCAGAAGATGAAGTAAACGACGGCTTTATTGATGCAGTAGCAAGCAACGCTTACAGCTCGTACATTACCACAAAAGAGTCAATGGGCGAGCTTAACCCGCAAGAGCTTGAAGCCAGCGTGAAAGAAGCTGAGGAGCTAATGGGCACAAGCGCCAGAGGTGGCCAGCCACAGCAGCCACAGCAGCCACAACAACCAGCAAGCCCTGCAAGCGGTGGCTTAATGTCAATGGCAGGAGGTTAGTATAATTCGTGCTATACTTATTCCTGCGGCTAGGCTGATCCCCGAAAAGCCGGACTTCGCATCCGGCCTGCCGCACCTACATAATGCGAATCACTTGCGAGGTGAGTATGTATAAAATCCCTGATGATATGCAGGCAGGCTGCATTCACAAAACAAATAATTGCGGTGACGTTGAAGTTATTTATTACAAAAACGCACACAATGTTTGTGTTAAGTTTGTTGGTTATGACTATAAGGTTATTACCAGCTCTTCCCACATTAGAAATGGCAAAGTCCTTAATAGATTCAAGCCAAAGGTTCATGGTGTTGGCTACCTTGGTGTCGGCCCACATAAAGCATTAAAAACAAATGATGCATATAACAGATGGGCTCATATGTTACAGCGATGCTATTCTGGCTACTCATGCTGTAGTAGTTACTCAGAGTGTACAGTTTGTGATGAATGGCATAACTTTCAAAATTTCGCAGACTGGCATTGTGAGAATTACCCAAAAGATGGTGGGAAATATGAAATAGATAAGGACATTAAAAACCCAGGCAATAAGGTTTATGGACCTGAAGCTTGCTTATTTGTTACTCGCAAAGAAAATGCTAGTGCCGCGAATGCAAAAACATATAGGTTAAAGTCGCCTGATGGTGATATTAAAGTTATTTATAATTTAAAGAATTTCTGCCGAGATACCAACCTTAACCATCGACATTTGTGTGAAGTTTCAAATGGCAAAAGAAAAACACATAAAGGCTGGAGTGCAGCCTAAATTCAAAATCAAAAACAAACCCGCTTAGGCGGGTTTTTTATTGGAGATAAGTTATGGAATGGGGATTACTTCAAGGCCTCGGGCAAGGCTTAAGCCAAGCCGCAGGCACGATTAACCGTGGCATGGCAGAAGATAGAGCCGCAGAGCGCGCACGAGAGCTTGAGCAAAAACGAGCTGACAGCGTAGAGCGGCGTTGGAAAGCAAGTGAATCACGCGCTATTCGTCAAGAACTGGCACAAGCAACGCGTTGGGCTAATCAGGACGAACGTCAACGTGAGCGTGATGAGGTAAGCGATAGCCAGTTTGAACGACGTATGAGCGCCCAAGAAACGCAATCAATAGAGCGTAACTTGTCGGGCATTATTAACGAAAAGCAAAAAGCCGAAAACGATATAGTTGAGCGCTATCGCAAGCAAGCAGTTGATCCGTTAGGCCAGCCGCTGCAAGGCGAAGCAATGGCGCAACTACAAAGCGCTATGCAAAACGAATTACAGCAAGTGCGATCTCGCTACAGTAAAACACTAGAAAATTCAGTGCAAAGCTATGGTGATAAGTTGCGCGGCACTGGCTTTGCTTATCTGCTTGATACTCCTGAAACCCAAGAAGCGCCAGAGAAAAAAGATCCACCACCAAGCCCGCAGGGGCAAACCTCAATAGACGACTTTGCGCGTAATTTTCTTGGTAAAAGTAGCGCTCAAAATAAAGGACTCATGGGTTACGCTGATCTCGACGATAAGATTGTAGCTGAAACTCAATGGGATGATGGCAAGGCAGACCCAACATTTTTAAACGCGTTTAGAAATGAGTTGGCAGACAAGCGAGTTCCAATGAGCAATGATAGATCTCCATTAGATCAGTTTGCTGTGATTGCAGGGCATGCGGCAGGCGTGCTACCTGCCACAATAAAGAGCGCGGCAGAGCCAGTGTATGACTGGGTAAAAACCAAGCCATCAAATAGAAACCAATAAACCCGCTTTGTAGCGGGTTTTTTATTAATAAGAGAAACACTAATGGCAAAAAATTACTTTGCAGATGAACCAATGCCTACGCTCTTTACGCCTACCGTAGAGCCTGTAACCAAACAAAACAGTCAAGGCTTATTTGGTGATGCCGTGGACACGTTTCAGTCTAATATATTTACTTCGCTGGGTGGCGTGTTTGATTTTGTTGGCGCTGATGGTCTAGCTAAGTCAATGCGTGAAAATTCAGAAGAACAATATGCAGAGGTTTCTCAGCAAGGAAAAGATGCCTTAGCCAAGGAGTTTGTTAGTGAAGATGAGCGGGGAAATATAACACTTGGCGAGGGCGCTACCGATTTAGATACATGGCTTTTAACCATGGCAAGTGTAGCAGGCCAATTTGCAGGCACTGCAATACCCGGTGCGGGTGCGGCAGGTTTAGCAGGTAAGGCTGCAAGCTTAGGCGCTAAAGGTAAAAACATTGCCAACATTGCCAGCATGGGCGCAACCGGTGGCGCAGCCGCTACAGGTCAAGGCATGGAGCAAGCGCGCCAAGAAGTACAAAACATGCCAGATACATTACTGGCAGAGTCACCATTATTCGGTGATGTGTTTAGAGGTGTGCACGCAAACCAACCAGAACTAAGCAACGTTGAAAAGTGGGAAGCAGCAAAAACCGCACTTGCTAATAAAGTAGCGCAAGAAGTAAGAACGGATCCCAAGGTACTTATTGCAAATTTTGGCGCAAGTGCGATTGGCGATCCCATTATTGGCAAAGCATTAACCGGCGCACGACTAGCTAAAAGCGGGGCGTTACGTAGCGCATTAGCTGGCTTTGTAACTGAGGGCTCAACCGAAGCCGTACAGGCGGGAGTGCAACAACTAGGTGTAAACCAAGCTTTACAACCAATAGATAATCGCGACGAAATGCAAGGTGTAGTTGCTGCAGGTTTGAACGAGGGTTTAGCCGGTGGCGGCTTTGGTGCCGCTGCGGGTGGTATTGGCGGTTTAGTAAACAGACAGCCAAGGCAGCAAACACCACAGACTGAACCAACAGCAGAGCCAGCACCACAACCAGCGGCTGATCCTGTCACTGAGCAAATGAAAGCAAGTAACCCTAATTTGGGTGAAGCTATGGCGAGCATGGATCAGCATTCTACCAACGTTAAAAGCGAGGTGGATAATTTAGATATTCCAACCGCTGCAAGGCAGGCAGGCTTTGACACAAACGCGGGTGCGGGGCAGTTTGGCGACTTTATAACCAGCCCTAGCCAAGAATCAATCCAAAGCATGCGCAATCAAAGCATTGCCGATATGATTAACGATGCAATTAATAACATAGGTCCTACACCTGACGATCGTTTCAGTCCAATAAAATACCAACACGTAGGCGAGTTATTATCACCAGAGCAAAGCACAGAATTACAGCCAGCCCCGCGAAAAAATGCACAGATTGATAGCGGTTTTATTGATGGTGAAATGGTGCCAGAGCAAGGCTTGTTACCTACACAGCAGCAAACACAAAACCGCCAAGCATTCGAGCGTGTGCAATCTGAGTTTAATAACCAGCCCGCACAAATTGAAAACAAAAATATTATATTTGGCGAAGATGGTAGACCACGCCAGCAAGCAGCAGAACGTGTTAAACAAGCAGGCAAAAGTGCACAAAACCTACTGCCACAAAAAGATATTATATTTGCAGGCAATGAAAGCGGCGTAAATGTAGCCCGTAACGGCAAGCCATTTAAAAGCATGAAAGAAGCGCGTAACAGCAAGCTAGCACGCCAAGCAAAACGCCAAGGCTTAACCGTTGACGTTGTACCATTTGATAATGGTTATGGCTGGAAAGTTAACGATAAGAATGTAGAGTCCGGACCTATATCCGCACCTATTACAGAAACAAACGCACAGCCAACCGCTAACCTAGCGGGTGATCCTATCGATAGCGAATGGACTGCATTTAGCGAGCAAAGCGAAACTAAAAATATACCACGTGCAGAAATGCCACAAATTAAAGCCGAAAATCGTGGTGCTATGGTTAACTTTATGAACGCACGCGACATAAGCCATGAGCAAGACGAAGTACCTGCAAGCTCATTAAAGCCAACGCAGCAAGAGTTTTCACCCGCCAAAGTTAAAAAAGCAATGGAATTTGAGGGCGGCAACCGCTCTATATTAGTATCAAGTGATAACTATGTATTAGACGGGCATCACCAATGGTTAGCTGCACGCGAAAAAGGCGAGCCAGTAAAAGTGATCCGCTTAAATGCGCCTATTGAACAGTTAGTACCATTGGCAAAAGAAATGCCAAGCACTGAGACGCAAGATAATGCTGGCAACTTAACAGCAACAGGCAAAAAAGAAAAAGTATACACACCATCCAACCAAGATATAGACGTAGAGTATCAACTTGTAGACGTTGACGATCTAACCACTTCCAATGATATTGCAGGCAATGTAAACCCTAATTACCCACAAGCGCTACAACCAAGAGATCGTAGCCGCGTTGCGTCGCAGGCGCAAATAAGTGGTATAGCTAAAAATATAAAACCGGACCGATTAGGCAAATCTACCGAGACAGACCGAGGCGCGCCAATCGTAAAAGATGGCATTGTAGAGTCAGGTAATGGTCGCAGTATCGCACTAAAAGAAGCGTACCGCACAGGCAAGGCCCAGGAATACAAGCAATACCTCAAGGATAACGCGGCAGAGTTTGGGTTAACACCTCAACAAATAGATGCGATAAAAAGTCCGATACTAGTTAGAAATAGACTAACACCACTAACGCCAGAGCAGCGCCAAGCGTTTACCGTTGACAGCAATCGCAGCGCAGGAATAGAGCAATCACCTACGGAGCAAGCCGACTCAGACGCAAGCTTACTAACCGCAGACGATATGCAATTACTGAACGTGCCGGAAAACGGCAATGTAATGGGAAGCGAAAACCAATCGTTTCTTTACCAGTTCGCTAAAAAGCTAGGCAATAACGAGTCATCTAAATATCGTCAAAAGGATGGCTCATGGAATAGTCAATTTGCTGCGCGTGTAAACAATGCCATCTTTGCTAGAGCTTATAAAGACCCCACTTTATTAAGTCAATTAAGTGAGTCTACCAATGTTGAAAGCAAGAACCTGATCAGCGCAATGCTTGGCGGTGCACCTAAAGTTGCGGCAATGAATACGGGCGATGCAAGCGTTGGCGATGCGACAGGCCAAGCGTTAAGCGAAACTATAGCAAATGCTGCGCAAATGATAATGAAAGCAAGGCGAGACAATGTAAGCTTGTCAGATCTGGTTAGCCAGCTCGACCTGGTTAACGGGCAGGAGTCCGCAGAAGTAGAAAGTTTAGCAAATGCATTGAATAACAATATTCGCAGCGCCAAGAAAATGAGTGCTATTATTAACGATATTGCAGATCAACTAGCAACGGCAATAAATAACAGTGAGCAACCGGATATATTCACCGGAGAAATTGCAAATATACCTACAGTAGAAGAGGCTATAAATAATGTCACAAATCAAAACCAAGCTCAGCGATCGCAAGACACCAGCGCAGATCTATCTAGAAGCGAAGAGCAAGGGCAACAAGAAAGCCCAGCTAGCAGCATGGAATCAAATCGTGGCCCAAGCAGCGAAAGCGCAGTAACCAACAATCCGGAGATACCGGATAGTTCAGGTAATGCAGAAATCAACGAGCCTGTAACAGCAGAACCCGAAGCTAACGAACAACAGTCAAGCACCAATCAAGCAACGGTCAAGCAAGAAAGTATTAATGACTTTGGAGAAAAGTTAGGCGGTGCACGTAAAGATGTTTGGGGTGGGTTTAGTGAAGCTATCCAAGATCAGCAAAGCACAGCAGAATTGCCGCTAGGCAAAGCGTGGCCCGAACCTAATTACAAAGATCTTGCAGAAAAAGGCGTAAGCGCCGAGTCAATCGCTCTAATGGCAGCAATGCGCAGCGAAATACCACCAAAGCCAAGAGTAGCTAGAAAAGTTGCTAGGTGGGCTGAAAAAGTTAATACGTTAAAGTCATTTGCCGCAGACTTAATGAATGGCGATCGTGACGTAGAAAGCGTAATGCAAAGAATGCGAAACCATAGCTCAAAGCTAGCGGCCATTGTTGATGCTATACCATCCATAGCTAAAGCCGATCTTGATACACTAAAAAGCGTTGCGGATTACCGTATTAACTCTGGTAGCTTTTCTATTTTTGGCGGTAAAACATATTCACCTAGTAAAGTATTTTACTTTATAGAGCGCAATGGTCGCCCTGTTTATGATGGCGCTAGTGAAACGCTTAGTGACGTACAGGCACTATTAACTAAAGTAATAAAAGCTGATCAGGCTGATAGTGCTAGTGCGACCAGCGGCAAAAAAAGTAAAATTAGCGTTTATCGTGATCGTTACACCAAAGATATTTATCTTGGATGGAAAGGTGCAAGCGGCGTTTTAAAAATAAAATCATTTAACGATTTGAGCGCTGCAAGAGAATACCTTAAAAACAACCGCGACGAAGTAGAGCAAACGCTACAAAAAATGAAAGAAACCCCAAGCATGCGCAAACCGGTTAATGCTGAACGAATGGGCCCTGAACGCTATGCAGAAAACGTAACACCAGATACGTTTGGCGAAACGTTTGGCTTTAGAGGTGTAGAGTTTGGTAATTGGGTAGAGCAAGCTAAGCGACAAAAGGATTTAAACCAAGCTTACGACGGCTTAATGGATTTAGCAGAAGCACTAGACTTGGAGCCAAAAGCACTAAGTTTAAATGGCAAGCTAGGACTTGCATTTGGCGCCCGTGGTAAGGGCGGTAAAAATCCTGCAGCAGCACACTACGAACCAAATAGCGTTGTTATTAACCTTACCAAAAAGGCAGGTTCAGGATCGCTTGCGCATGAGTGGTGGCACGCCTTAGATAACTATTTTGGCAAACAAAAGGCAAGAGGCGAGTTTATAACGGATATGCCTTATTCGATGCCTACTGATGAAATCCGTCAAGAAATGGCAAGTGCATTCAAACATGTAAGAAATGCCATTGTGCAAAGCGGCCTACCTGAACGGTCAAAGCAATTAGATGCCAGGCGTTCTAAAGCATATTGGGCAACACCAATAGAAATGACGGCGCGATCATTTGAAACTTACATTATTGATAAGCTTAATCAGCAAGGTATAACTAACGATTACCTTGCTAACGTAGTGAGTGATGAAGCGTGGACAGCAGCAGAGTCGCTAGGCTTTGAGTCGGACAACACCTACCCATACCCCAACAAAGAAGAGCAAGAGAAAATAAACCCTGCTTATCAAACATTGTTTGATACTGTTGAAAGCGAAAATACCAGCGAGGGAATACGTTTATTCTCAAAATCTAAAAAGCCAACTAGCAGCAAATCAATCAGCACTGAGCAAGCGCAGCGTATTGCTGATCAGTTTGTTAAAGACTTAAAAGGCGCTAACGGGATCACTGTTAGTATTCTTGATGATACCGCCACAGCAGAAAAGTTATGGCGCATGAGCTTAGATGGCGCAACGGTTAAAGGCGCTTATAGCGAGCTGAGTAAAACGGTTTATATAATTGCAGAAAACATTAATGATTTAACCGATTTAAAACAAACGCTAGCACATGAAACAATAGCCCACGGTGGACTCGACACTGTTATTGGCGCCGAAGCCAAGCAGGCGTTTATTGATCGCATTAAAAAGACCAAAGGCCGTAAAGCGTTTGAACAGTATTGGAAAGATGCCAATAACGACTATTGGGATATGGACGACAATGTAAAAGCGGAAGAAATTTTTGCACGCTTTGTAGAGAACGAGCCAAGCAAAGGCGAGCTTAAATATTGGTGGAACGCGTTAAAACGCTGGATAAAAGCGCAGTTAGATAAAGCGGGGATTATGTACCGTGAAGATGATGAACTTACCGCCATGCGTGAAATGCTTGAAAGCATAGTGAAAGGATTTAAAGCGCAGCGTGAACCTATGGTTAGCAGTCAAGCAGAAATGACTTACAGCCAATCAGATAAAAAATTCAGCCGCACAGCGGATAATGATACCCGTACAGCAAAAGAAAAGCTGGGGCTAGAAGAACAAGCACGCGAAACCATAGCCGACAGAGCCAAAGCTAAAACTAATGAAACCGTTGATACATTAAAAAGCTCGTCATTTTGGCAGCGTTTAAATGAGGGGATCTTTGATGGGCTAGCAGGTATTAAGCAGGCAGAGGTAAGCGCAGGGGTTACCGACCCAAACAGGCAAGGCTATGTTAGTGCGCGTTTGGCAAGTGGTTTGGCCGATGTGCTGCATGGCGTATTTAACTACGGTGCGCCAGTGTGGAGAGATGGCATTATTCAGCGCAAAGAAAACACCAAAGGCTTGCTTGAGGTATTTGGCATGGTGGGCGATGACCTAAACAACTGGCTTGCATGGATGGGCGCAAAGCGTGCTGAAAAATTAAAAGAGCAAGGCCGAGAAAACAACTTAACACAAGCCGATATTGATGAGTTGAAAGCATTGGCCAATGGTAAAGAAGAGTTGTTTGAGCAAGTGCGCCAAGAGTACAACAAGGTAAATTCAGCTATTCTTGATGTAGCGCAGGGCGCGGGCCTGCTAAGTGAAGAACAGCGCGCGAGCTTTGATGAAGAATATTACGTGCCGTTTTTCCGTGACATGGGCGAAACAGATGCAGAAATGGACGATATTAAACGCATGATTGTAGAGCCACATATGCGCAAAGGTATTGCTAGTCAGTCAGCAAAAATCAAAGAGCTTAAAGGGGGCAAGCAATCAACCAAAGATCTGCTTGAAAATATTATAGCCCGTCAAAGCACGCTTATTGACGCATCGTTAAAAAATAAAGCTATGCAAGAGGTGGTAAACAATCTTGATGGCACTGACTACATGCAGGCAGAAACCAGCGAAGAAATAGCAAGTTTAAGCCAGCAAGAGCTAAATAAACTGCATCGCGTAAAAGTAATGCGTAATGGTAAAGCACAGGCCTACATGGTAAGCGATCCCGCATTATTAAGAGCATTAATACAAGTTAATGACGTGGGTAGTCAAAGCTTATTTAATAAAATGGGGCGCAGTGCTAAGCGGTTTTTAACAGCGGGCATTACATTATCACCCGACTTTATATTTAAAAACTTTGTGCGTGACGCTGCCCATGCGTGGATGATCAACAAAGACGATTTTAAATTTGGCACCGATAGCATTAAAGGGCTTAAAAAAGCATTCAAAGAAGATGAAGCCTACCGCGATTTAATATTCAGCGGCGCAGCGTTCCAGGGCGGTTACATTCATGGTGCTGATCCAGAAGCAGGCGCGCAGCAAATTCGCCGGGCGCTAAGATCCAAAGGCTTAACCACCAATGAAATAGACGGTTACCTTGATACTGTTGTTAATAGTGGGGCTGAGCTACTAGAAAAATACAGAGGGATAAGCGACAAAGTTGAAAACGCCAACCGATTGAGTACGTATGAGGCGGCTATAGCGGCAGGTAAGAGCAAGCGCCAGGCGGCGTACGAAAGTAAGGATGTAATGGATTATAGCCTTAAGGGTAACTTTAAACTTATTGGCACCATGATTGACATGCTGCCATTCTTCAATGCGCGCTTGCAAGGTATGAGCAAGTTAGTGCGCGCTGCAAAAGCGGGAGACGGTGATCGGGTATTAAAAGTGCTAAGCGCTAACCTGGCAATGAAAGGTATTAAAGTGGCCGGTTTTAGTTTAGCGATTGCTGCAATGAATGACGATGACGAACGTTACCAAGAATTGCCCGATTGGGATAAGGATATGAACTGGCACTTTTTTGCAGGTGATCAGCACTTTCGTATACCAAAGCCATTCGAGCTAGGGATAATTTTTGGCACGCTACCCGAACGCATGCTTCACACTGCAACGGGTACGCAAACAGGGGGCGACTTAGGTAAAGCGGTTGCTAATGCGGTTATAAACACACTAGCATTAAACCCTATCCCACAGTTTGCATTACCAGCAACAGAGGTGCTAGTTAATAAGTCATTCTTTAAAGATGCGCCTATTGAGGGAATGGCCGACGAAAACAAACAAGCGGAAGATCGCTACAATACATACACAAGCGAAGTGGCAAAAGGAATAGGCTCAACCTTTGGCGTATCACCCAAAAAAGTAGAGCACCTTATAAAAGGATATACCGGCACCATTGGCGGTTATGTGTTGGGCGCAAGCGATATTGTTGCCCGCCAGATTATGGGCAAAGAAACTGCCGATACGCCGGTGAGTCGTTACCCGGTAATAAAAGCGTTCTACCAAGGCAGCGGACCAAAAGGAAGCACCAAATTTGCAAATGATTTTTATGAAGCGTTAGAAGCCGCAAACCAAGCATACGGAAGTTATAAGCGTGCAATGGAGCTTGGCGATACATCACGCCAGCAAGAGTTAATAGAGGGTGCGGGTGATAAGTTGCGTTCTAGAATAGCGCTTGGCCGTGTTCAACGTGCTGCATCTAAGCTAGGTAAAATGGCAAGAGCGGTAAACGACAACCCTAACTTAACCGGTGAACAAAAACGCAAGCAGTTAGATGATATTCAGCGCCAAAAGAACGCGCTATACCATCAAGCGTATGTCACGTTTAATTTAGGGGAGTGGTAGAAAACAAAAAGCCCGCTTAACTGCGGGCTTTATATATTTAGTTTATGTTAATCAAAAATATTAATAAGGAGAACCAACGCGCCGCAGGCCAGCCCAACCACAAGTAAAAAACCCTCTTGCTTTTCACGCCACGCCTTAGAACCCATTTCCCAAAATAGCAAAGAGCCCGCCATAACAGGCACGCCAAAAAACCAACTAAAGTTAGTGCCAATTGATAGGCCGATGATCATACCGGCTAGCATTAATATTATGTGCATTGTTAAATTCTCTTTTGATGGTGTTTAATTAACGTAACCAAGCTTAGCCCTTAAGTCTAGGAGCAAATAAAAAGCCCGCAATTAAGCGGGCTTTAACAGAGTATCTAACCATCAACGGACAATATAAAAGTAACATGCAACTATATTGAATAATTAAGTTATAGCGGCCCGCGCCTTAAGTCTAGTATAATTTTATTCTGTCTCTTGAATTGTCCGTTAATAGTCTCAATATCCTACCCATGTTAATTGATTAACATTCTTTGGAAAAACGTAGCGGTGTACCAAAGTGTGTACCAAAAGTTAAAAAGGTAATACTATGACTGATAATAAAAACATTACAAAACATGAGTTTGGCTCAGATACGGGCAAGCTATTAAATCTAATGATTCATTCTATATAGTAACCCTGCACTAAATATTTATACCCCGCAATAATTAATCATATCAGTTTTAAATCAATCACTTAAATAGTATTTATGGCGTTTTAACGCTATATAATCCGCACTAAACATGGCTATTATAGATAGCAACTGCGTACCAAGCTGTGTACCATTAATTAATTAAACTAAAATTTGGTACACATTCGGAGTTAATACCAGTGAATATAACGGCGGCAAAGCTTAAGAGTATAAGCGGCAAACCCTACGATGGCGCGGCGGAGGTTTCCGACGGTGATAACTTATCGCTGCGCATTTCACCCAAGGGTAAAATCACATTTCAAATACGATTTAGATTAAACGGCAAGGCAGTGCGCTATAAGCTGGGAACGTATCCTGAGCTTACACTTGCTAAAGCGCGTGAAGAATGCGAAGCGCATATGGCTCAAGTTAGAAAGGATCTTGATCCTCGCAAAATGAAAGCGGTTAACAGTGTTGCGGTGCTTGATAATAAAAACCCTACGCTAATGGATGCGATTAACTATTGGTACACACTTTACTGTGAACCTATGCGTGATAACCCTAAAGGTATTTTTCATCGCATTACGTCGTGCATTAATGAGCAGTGGCGAGATCAATATATATCAGAAATAAATAAGCAGCATTTTTCTGCTTTGTTTAAATCCATAAATGATGAAAGCTTATTGGGTAAGAGGGGCAGTGGCTTTTCGTTTAATGCGATTATTGAGCTTAGATCGGCGCTTAGGTTTTGTTTGCGTCAGGGGTTTATTAATAACGCTGAGTTTGAAGCGCTAAGGCCAAGTGACTTTGCGACTGACTACATGCCGCGTGAGCACTTTTTAACAATAGAAGAGTGTAAGTTGATTTGGTCTAACATCGATAACCTTGCTTTAACTGATAGAAACAAAGTTATTTTACGCTGTGTTATGGTTTTTGGTTGTCGTATTAGCGAGCTTTACACTGCGTTTAAAGATGACTTTGATTTAACAAACCAGTTATTCACTGTGCGCAGAGAAAATACAAAAGGGGGTGTGCACTCTATTGTTAGGCCAATACCCGATATATTGATTGAAGATCTGCAGCACATTAAAAGTTTAACACCTGCCTTTAAGTACATGTTTAATAATAGAGGGGGTGATAAGCCGGCTAGCGGTTCGAGCGTTAGTTTAATTGCCAATGCCTGTTATGAAAACATAGAGGGCTTAAGGCCGTTTAGAATGCACGATTTTAGGCGAACCATATCAACGCACTTAACCGATGCGGGATGCCCTTTGCAGTTTACTGAAAAATTGCTAGGGCATAAAATGAAAGGCGTACTGGCGATATACAATAAATCGCCAATGCTTGATGGCTTAACGGAGTGGGTGAATAAGTGGGTTGCTATGATCACTAAGTAGCAGCGCCAAGCCATTAAGCGCTGTGCTTAATGGCTTGCTCGTTCATATCGCTGTAGTGTTTGTCTATCACTACTTTTAACCAGCGGTGCGGCCTCCCCAAGTGCGTAGGTTTTATAAATTCGCCTTTGCTTACTTGCTTGCGTAAGTAATCCTCTGTTACGCCCTCAAAGGCAGCTACTTCTTTAGTCGTGTAAAATTTGCTAGATGGTAAACTCATTTGTCGCTCCAAGGGCAAAGAAAAAGTAAAAAAGGCCATAACACTATGGCAACGATGTAAACAGGTAAGCTTACTTCGTCGCTTTTGCCCGTCATGTAAATAAAGCTCAGGCCACACTTTATGTAAAAACAACATAAAATAAGTGCGACGATTAAAAATATTATTGCGTCATTGGTCATAGGGCACCTTTTGAATATGGGTTTACTCTTCGCATTGCTAAATCGATTTTATTTTTTAAGTCGTCATCACTTAATTTAATCATTGCAGCTATGGCAAATTTAAGAGTTTCTACTTCGCTCATTCCGCTTACATGCCCTAGATTAATGCACTGATTAACAATGCTATTAGAAAGCATTAAATCCAATTTATGATCACGACCCATATTATTTATAAATTTTCCGTACGCTTCTGAACTACTAGCGCGTTGCTTTTGTGTTTCTGCGTTTATTTCCATAAGCTCTACAATTCGCTTTATGTCCGATAGTGAGCGAGTGGTAAGAAGCTCTGATTTTTCTATGCGGCGCCAAGAATCAAGCTTTGAAGCGCAGCAATAATAACTACCATTACTGAATTTTATGTAATAACCCTCAGCATCAACGCTACTAGCATCATCCGGTGCATTCTCAATAATCGCTTTTAACTCTTCTAAAGTTTCCATTATTTTAAATCCTCCGCTGTTACACTCAAAGCTTTAGCTATTGCTATTGCATCATCTTTGTAAAGCTCGATATGCCTAAACCCATCAACACAATAAAGTGATAGCTCGAAACCATCAGACTCAAAATGCTGAACAGTATCACCAAACTCATGCTTGGTTATGTCGAATGACTTACACTCGCTCTCGCCTGCAAAGCCTAGCTCAGTGACTGCATTAAACTCAGCCGCCATAAGTTCAGCCTCTTTTGCTAAATGACCTGCGACCTCAATCTGCGGGCGCGCTGAATGATTAACACCTATGCCATCGTGATAACTTCTAAGTAACTCTAAAAAAATCTCCCTTGCTAAATCTCTCATAAATCACCTCTTTCATAATTTTTTAAACGCTGGCTTTCTTTGCCGGCTATTTCAATGCGTGGCTTTAAAATCGCTTTGTTAGCTTTGCCTATAGTGCTATCTGTTAGATCAATGCCTTTAAATGCTTTGGTTTTGTTGTGTTCTTCTTTGATTATTTGGTTGCGCTCGAAGTCGCGCATTTCAATTACTTCATCAAAGTGTTTTTCACAGGCAAAAGCGCCGCGATATTCATAAGCTTCATTTGCTTTTAACTTGGCCTTACATTTTTTGCATGTGTAATTGCTCATAAATCACCTGTTAGCTTTTTGTAGCAGTAAGTGCATAAAAGCTTGTTGCCCTCAAACTTAAAGCAAACAATATTCATAACTTCGCCAGTTTCATTTGTTCCAACCTGGAAAGGCCAGTTACAAATAAAGCAGCGATTAAGCTTTTCTTTAAAGGGTGAGCGAACACGCCTAAACTCATCTGTCATTCTTGCAAATTCAGCTTTGTGCCACTCAACTGCTAGAGCTTTAGTTGTGGTAATAACCACCTTGCCAGGATCTGTTATCTCAACGCTTCTCATAAATCA
>Ga0075443_10000571_pt1 | contig 15604 bp, 8 predicted proteins | sample CoawatmetaG00DNA_3_FD_71583 | JGI IMG/M metagenome (GOLD analysis project Ga0075443, IMG submission 71583) | Marine microbial communities from the West Antarctic Peninsula - Coastal water metaG006-DNA | ecosystem: Environmental > Aquatic > Marine > Coastal | place: Atlantic Ocean: West Antarctic... | reverse complement strand
ATTCTTATATTGGTTTTTAAACCATGATTCTTATATTGGTTTTTAAACCATGATTCTTATATTGGTTTTTAAACCATGATTCTTATATTGGTTTTTTAACCATTTCAGTTTGCCTTTCTTCTTGTAATTTACTTAATAATTTCGAAACATTTCCTGATTTAATTTTATCTGAAATAAATGTTTCTGGTGGTGTTTCAATCTCATCTTTTAAATTATATGTGGCAAATGAATGCATTTGCCTTGTACCACCTTCACCTTTTGTGGATAATTCGTCAGAATTTTGGTCTAAATAGGAATAATTATCGGATAACATCGTACCCATTTCATAATTTGAAAATGCTAAAGGTTCAGCATGAATATCATTATTTTTCTCTAAAATTGGGTTAAATATTTCTAAAATTTCATTTCCATAAATAATTCTATTTCCTCTGTTTAAAAGAAGCAATGCTGGAACTTCCTTTATTTCTTCAGGCATTAATAATTCTTTACCATCACTTAAAACAATATACACTTTGCCTTTTATTGCCTTCCTCTTATCTATACATAAAAAATGAATATCGTTTTTTATTTTATCTTTTCCAACTTTATACAATATTTTTTTACAATTTTCACAATATTTACTATAATATAAAACATAACTCATTTATTATTATAAAAGTTTTTGAAAATTAATATTAAACTTATTAAACTTAATATTAAAACTTATTAAATTGAAATTTATATATAAATAAAATAAATCAGTATAAATATATAATGAGTGAAACCAAATTCCAATTACCCGAAATTTCAGAAACAAATGAAAACAATGACGTTTTATCTTTTAGAATAGACAAATGTGATGTCAGTATTATAAATGCAATCAGGCGAACTTTATTGAGCGATATTGACACGGTTGGCTTCAAAACAGAACCTTATAACCCAGTGGACGAAGAATTAAATTCAGTTATTATCTATGAAAATACTACCTCTTTTACAAATGAAATCTTAAAACAACGATTGGCGTGTATACCTATTAATATCAATGATTTCGAAAAAAACTCAATTGAGAATTTAATAATTTCATTAGATAAAGAAAACAAAAGTGATTCTATTCAATTCATCACAACTGAAGATTTTGAGATTCACGATTCAACTACCAATAGACCATTGTCAGATAATCTAAAAAAAAAGATTTTCCCACCATCAAATATTACAAAAGAACATATTTTATTTGCCAGGTTAAAACCACCCATATCTAAAAATACACCCGGTCAAAAATTAAAATTTAAATGTAAATTATTTGTCACTAATGCTAAAGAAAGTGGTCAATACAATATTTGTAGCACATCTGCATATAAAAACACAGAAGACCCTATTAAACAAACCGAAGCTTGGTCAAAAGAAGAAGAAAAATTAGAAAAATTATTAATACCACAATCAGAAATAGAAAGTAGAAAAAAGAATTGGTATATTCTAGATAGCAAACGATATTTTATTGATAATAGTTTTGACTTTAGAGTCGAAACTATTGGCATTAATACGAATGAAGAATTAATTAAAAAATCATGTATGGTGTTGATTAATTCTTTAATGGTTTTTGGGAAAAAAATGGACGACGATAAATTTGAGGTTACAATGGATAAAATTCGCGTGAAAAATTCGTTTGACATTCAATTGGATGGATATGGGTATACAATTGGTAAAGTTATTGAATATCTTCTTCATAAAATATTTTTCAAAGAAAAAAAGCTACTGAAATATGTTGGTTTTATAAAAAAACATCCTCATGACGATTTTTCAATTATTAGAATTGTATTTGCAAACAACGCACAAGCAAATATTGATAATATTAAAAGTTTGTTTAAAACATGTGTTAATACTGGGCAAAATATTTTTAAACACATAAAAGACTCATTCGTATAACTACTTTTGGGAAAAGTAGGGCAAAACGCTACTTTTGGGAAAAGTAGGACAAAAAAGAAGATTATGTGTGACATAAAGGACGTTTTTCAGTGTTTTGTCCTACTTTTTCAGTATCGTTTTGTCCTACTTTTTCAGTATCGTTTTGTCCTACTTTTTCAAAAGTAGTTCTTAATGGATAATTAATACAGAACATTAATTTTTTTGGTGGAATACAATCGTGCACATAATCAACAATGTATTTGAATGTAATTTTTTTATTATTTTGTTTCAGAACTTGCAAATATTCCTTTTGAATATTATAAAGGATTGGTTTGAATTCAAAAGGACATTCTTTGAGACGTTTTTTCTTTAAAATAAAGGTATCAACATAATGGTTATATAATTCATTTGTCCAAGTATATATCCTCATTTTATATGTTCTAAATGCCCTTTTATATTCAGGGTAATATGTCAAAAAATAACCAATTTTGTTGTCCTTTCTCAATGTAATATATTGTAGAAACATCTTTTGCAAGTTGCCTTTCAACTTTCTAACTTTTTCATAAGAAACGTTGCGAATCTTTGTTCTAACACCAGCTTTATTATAAATAACAAATCCCACATTTTCAAAATGTAAAGTACCATTGCAGCATAATTCAGACAATTCACCCCATGAAGTGAATATGGGATTTAATGTACGAGGCATAGAAATATTAATATTTTTTTCATCCGCCGTAACATCAAGAATTTCATTATTATCGAACGTATAAACACGTGTTAAAAACAGTTTCGGCTTTTTGATATGTTTTACAATTTTATTTTCAGGATGTTGTAAAACAAACGAATAACAACATTGTTTGTTTAAAATATCAAAATCAATATTTTCTTCATGGCAAGCATCCAAAAACATGTCTTTAAATGTTTTTTCATTATCAAGGTTGTAACGACATTTAGCACCAATATTGCTTCTGGTACAAAATTCCCACCCTGGTTTAATAACATCATTCTCTTTATCGCCTTCATTCTCTTTATCGTAATTGTAAAATATATTTATCATGGTACCATCGATATATTCTGTAATATTACAATCATTGAAATTATTTTTATCTATGAAATTTTCATAATTTACCGATTTTTGAGGTGCAAATGATACTATTTTACCATCGTGGACAATTAATGAACGAAACAATCCCAATTCAGTTATATTATTTGAATCGAGATTCTTTTTATTGTATTTTATGATTTTAAAATTATTTTTTGTTTTAATAATATAATCTTTATTATTTGAAAAATCAGAAACTTTTTTATTTTTTAAAGGTGAAAATTTCATTTTTAAACTATACATAATAACAATAATTATTTTTAAATGTATTTCAATATATATACTTTTTGGGAAAAAGTATGCAAAAACGATGGGTGGGGAGTATGCAAAAACGTTGAGTGGGGGGAGTATGCAAAAACGTTGAGTGGGTGAAGTATGCAAAAACGGTGGATGTGTGGGAAACGGTGGCAAAATGTTGCCACCGCCGTTTTTGTGAAACTTTTTTTCAAAAAGTTTAATATTTATAGAATATAAGTAATGCAAGAAAATGCTGAAAATAAATTTAATTTAGAATTGGGTCAAATTATTAAAATAATATCACCAAATAATGATAATTTACATGAAAAGATGTTTTTCATAGATTATTTAGATGAAAAAAATATAATTTTAATAAATCAAAAAGAAGAAAAAATTGTTGAATTAAATGTAAGCAATGGTGTTATTACTGATGAAAGTATAGAAATAATAGAAATATTATATAAACCAAAAGAATCTGGGTATGCAAGGCAAAATAATTTGATTGTTGGTAACGGTATTTCTATTGAATTTGGTGGCGATGGCACAGTACCGATGATAATTAATGGTGAAATAACAAATTTAGAGGAAGATATGGTAGAAATAGAAATTTTTCCATCAAAAAAAAAGATTTATATTGATTTTAAATATCAGGGAGTTCCAAAAAAATTAAATATTATTTCCATTAGACCATTTACAAAACCAGAAAGTACAGCAAGTAAAGAACGCGAAGAACGTGATAGACAAGGTGAGAGCCAAGGTGAAAGACGAGATGAAAACCATGGTGACCAAGGTGAAAGTCCAATTGAATTTGAAGAAGACGAGTTGGATGATTTAGAATTAAATTACGAAGAAGCCGAAAATGAAGAAAAACTGAATATTATTATTATTGACGCTGATGATATAATTTTTTCAAAAGAAAAATTTTCAGAAGTGTCTCAAATGGTACATATTAATGAAGAAAATAAACGTTTTTCAATCGAACAACAAGTAACAGACTTATTGGATAACTTATTATCAACTGTTGCAACAAAAAAAAGAACAAAAAGAGTAATTAATGAAATAAATAAAACAATCGTTAGATTCAAAGAATTACGTATTGATTTTTCCAATTTTAAAGAAGATGGAGTGATTAATAAACCCAAATTAAACTACAAAGACGGTGTACATAAACCATTATTGAATAAATTATTAAATTTAGAAAATGATTTTAAATGGTTAATACCAGTTGTTAAAAATAAAAAAAAATTATATGATATAAAATTATTTGGTGAAGAAAAAATGAACGATTATATTGCAGACACAACTGAAAATTACATAGAATCTTTTAATGCTACGTTAAATTTGCAAGCAACTGATGATTTAAATTCTTCAAATAATAAATATAAGTTTATCAGAGAAAGATTAAATAATATTCAGAAAAATTTTGTTGCACCCAATTTAAAAGAAAATGTTATTTCAAAAATTAAAATTTCAACCGATATACACACCATAATTGATAATGATAATTTGAATTCTAGTGTATATTTCAATGAAAATGTTAGATTACACAAAAATTACATACAAAAGTATATAATTGGCGAAGATATTTTGCATAAAAAAGATTTTTCGAAATTTTTTACAAAGAAAAAAATAATAGAAAATGAAAATGTGTTTTTAAAAGGATTTATAATTATGCCTGGAAAATTTAAAGAATACACCAAATTATTTTTAAATGAAAGAAATTTATATGAAAAAGTTGTTTTAAATAGGTCAAATATTAATTACAATATTCTCGAAAATATCGAATTGGAAAATTTTGAAATAGATGAGAATTTTGAAAAAAATATTTTTACTTTTAATGAACCAAATCCATTTGAAATATCGTTTATAGAAACAAGGAAATATGAAGACAGAAATGATAAAAATATGTATTTAAACTTCTTAAAATCAATCATACCAACAAATGAACTTTTAATAAAGAATTCTTATAAATTATATAAAAATGAAACAACGAATGTTGGGTTAATAGCTGAATTAGAACATTTCATGATTTATCCAAAAGACATCGATATGAAACAACATGACCTCATTAACACAATAATTGATAAAAATATTACAAGGATGAAGAAAACATTAGCAAAAAAAGAAAATATTTATATGAATAAATCCAAACCGTTTTTTGAACATAAAAATATATTTTCTGGCCTTTTCGATGGTAAGTACGTTGATGATTTATCAACGATATATAAAACAAATAAACTTTCAATTAATGAAAGTTTAAAAAACATTATCAATCACGATGGTGGGCGAAGTTTATATGTGATGTTAAGTTTATCACAACAAACATTATATCAAAAGAAAAATTTTAATGTAATCATGGAAGAACAACTAAATAATTTAAAAAACGAAGAAGATGCCGAAATGGAAAAAGAATTATGTAAAGAATTTATATTAACCAAAATATACAAAGATATTGCCTTATTACAAAATGACAACGGTAAAGAAGAAATCTTTTATGATAAAGAATATGACACAACAAGGTACGATATAATGAATAAATTTGAAGCAGATAAAGATACTTTAAACGATGAAGAATTATTAAAAAAAATTACGGAACATTTAATTAAAAATGTTGGTGTTGAAAAAAAGAAGGCGACTGTCGATGCTTATAGTATGATTATTGGGAAAAAACAAATAAGCGATGGTGATTACGCGGTTTTGGACTTGGGTGATTACGAGTTTAGATATTACGAAAGGAAAAACAATAACTGGCGATTAAATGATGATTTGAGTGATAAAATGCCGGATGATACAATGTTTTGTAATATTAAAGCAAAATGTTTAAAATTCAAAAATGAATGTAGTACTATGTCGAAAAATAATATTGAAAATCAAAAAATACTATTAAACGATATAGCGAATAATTTTTCAGAAAAAATTAATATTGAACATAAAAAACAATTGAAGACACTGTTAAGTTTAAAAGAAGAATATTTTGAAAAATTAAAAGACAATATTGATTTTGATATGAAAAAATTAATTGAGAGAGATTTATTGATGGTTAAATTGGCAAACACAATTGAAGAAAGTAATATTCTAACATCACCAAATAGCAAATTACGAGACGCCATCTTGGGACAGACAGATATAATAAAAAAATATTCCGATATAATATTGTTTATTAAAAAATTTTGTCGTGAACATGAACCAAGTGAAAACGAAAACTGGTTTTACTGCGTCGATTCCAATCTTTTGTTACTTCCAACCTATTTTCTCGAAATGGCAGAATCATTTGAAAATGGTGATTACAATAGCACAATAAACAAAATAATAAAAAAAAGAGGGGTTATAAGTGACGATGGTGGGAAGACCGTCGACAAACATAGTGGATACGTTATTAAAATTATTAAATACGATAATAACGAAGGATATGACAAAGAAGGACGTAAAATAAATACAAGAGAAGTATTAGATGAAGACGATGAATTGGTTGTAAGAAATGCATTGCAGCGTGGGTTCTACGAAAAAAAATCGAAAACATCCAAAATAATAAAACAATTAATAAATGCTATTTCAAAAAACATAGGTATCGATTTAAAAGAAAAAGAAGACAATATGATTAAACTTATAATTCAACTCAACAACGAAAACACGAAAAGTAAAAAAGATTATGATATCCAAGTTGACAAATTAAAAAATAATTCACGTTCAATAAAACAATACGACACTCATGTATACGAGATTTTATTCCTATCTTTAATTTCAGTATTTATCATAACGGTGCAAACAGCCATCCCAGAAATAAAAACATCAAAAACATACCCGGGGTGTGTGAAATCTTTCAATGGGTTTCCATTGAATACCGCGAAGAATGAATTTTTAAATTATGTGGTTTGTGTATTAATAAAAATAAAAGGTGATAAAAAAATATGGAGTGGTCTACCAAATATAAGAAAAATAACGAAATCATCTTTACCAAAATTCGAAAAATATGTCCTTAAAGTGAAAAAATATATACAGGATAAAGCTTTAAACAAAGTTGAATTATTTGAAAAATTGAAAATAAAGAGAGAGTGGTTAATCGATAAAAAAACGAATCAAATAAATGAAGAATATAAATTACAAAAATGGGATACATTTTTGCCACCTATAAATAAAGTAAATATAGGTTCTGTACAAATGTTAGCATCTGTTTTCATAAAGCTATTTGAAAATACAATTAGAAAAGGTAGCAACAACCAATTCAAGTTGATTAATAATTTGAATGGTAAATTGCGAGAATTTTCTTTTGCGATAATAGAAAAAATAAATAAAATTGTAGAAAAGAAGGAATTATTGTTTGTAACCGCGTCCGGTATACCGTATTTACAAAATGCTTGCTGTAATGATAAAAATAATAATGTATATGATTATTTTGTAGAAGAAGACGCAACAATAAAGAAATATAATGATAATATTTCTATTTTGGAAGAAATTAAAACGAGAAATACTCGGATGCAACAACCCGGTTATTTCTTTTCAGATACAGATACCACGATTGTTAGAAGAAAAATAGTAAATAATATAACGGAAGAAACGATTTACAGTGCATTCATAAAACATTGTAAATTTAATTCAGGTTTAAATTTACCGAATAATGTAAGAAAAATTTGCGGTTCAAATGTCTCTTCGTTTAATAAGTATGACACAATTTCAGAAAAAATATTTAAAATGAAAAACGAGGATGGCTTGGTATTCGACCTAGGGTTATTTAATAATTTAATTAAAACAATTCATAAAAACAACATATTGAACTTGGAAATTATTAAAAAAACTAAAATAAAAAAAACTGTTTTCGAAGAGGCAATAAAATTCTTATTGGTAAAGGAATCTAATATAGTTTGCAATAATGATATTTTGAAAAAAATAATAGAATTATTTGATAGATTTTCAATCATTTATAATGAAAAAACCGATAATTTATTTGAAGATTTTATATTAATAGTTGGTGACAAAATTCTAGAATCTGAAAATAAAATTAAAACATTTTTGAAAGAAAATTTAAAAAAAGGAGTATCAAAAAATATTAAATTTATTAATAAACTCGATGAGTACTTAATTATGGGTGATGATAATTATATGTCAATCGAAGATAATTCAAATTATAGAATTGGTATACAAATAAAAAATATGATTTACGATATTTGCAGAGTTTTTCCAGAAATTGTCATAAATAATGTTAATTATGATGATAAAGTAATACCCAAACATTGGAAATTATCGAAAAAACATATGTTAGATTTAAAAAATAAAGTTGGTTTGGAAATGAAAGGATTAAACTCGGTTTACAATAATAAAGAATTAAATATTTTGTTGAAAAAAATAATCAAAAAATCGGTTAACTTATTGAAATTAGTAGAAAATATACCCTTTTATTCAGATGTAATGAAAAATAAACAGGAAAAAAGCATTTTAAATGGCAGATTCTATAAAATAATGCATAAATATTTTTTTATTTGCGCTTTAAATTTATATATTAGTATTTTTGAGGAAATGTCAAGTGAAGCATTTTTGGTTGATGATGAGCTTTTCGACGAAACTGAAAGTAAGTCAGTCGACGAAGCCATTTTAAAAGGTCGCAAATCTAGTTTGAAAAAAAAAGTTGCTACAATGATATCGAAAATGTTAAATATTTTTTCAAAAAGAAAAAAAATGTTAAACGTAACTAAAAAAAAAATTAAAAAAAATGTTATGAAATCACGTGTTAAAGAGAAATTTGGTATAACTGAAAACTTACGAAAATTATCAGACGAACAGAGAAAAATTGAAGATATTCTTAAAAATTTAAAATTGGGAAATTGGGGGATGGGACAAACAAAAGCTCTATTTGAATATGACCCCAAACAGTATGATAAGGAACGAGATAATATTGAAAAGAATGCCATAATTGAATTGCAAATGGGGAAATTGGATGATGTCACATTGGGAAATATGGAAATTTATATGATGGAACATTTAGAAGAAAACTATAGAGAAGACCGGTTATTAACAGAGGAATTGGCTTTGGATGTTCGAGAAGACAGAGATGGTGAAGAAGAATGGTGAACGAATTATGAAAGAATTACTAACGAATTACGAAGAAAGAATGATATTAAAATGTTTTTTTAATTAAATGATAAATATAAGCAAAGATTACGGGTATGTATTACTGGTTGCGATTTTCTTATATTTAGCACAACAATTGATATTGGTTATACCGGTTTTAATGGCTAGACGTTCCACTAAAATAAAAGCACCAACATTATACCCAAGGGATAGTGAAATAGAGAAATTACAGTTAAGCGATGAGGATGTTGATTATTATTTAAGAGCGCAACGAGCACACCAAAATAACGTTGAAGTTATGAGTGTTTTTTTACCATTGTTTCTTATAATTGGATTATTTAAACCAAAAAAAACGGCTTTGGGTGGTTTAGTTGTATTGATTTTCAGAATTATTGGTGGTTTAGGGTATCTTTATAAAAAAAGAGAATTGGGTGCAGTGTTTCATTTGGGAGAATTATATGTACTATTTTTAGGATTTCAAGTAGTTTATAATTTATTAAAAAAAGATTTAAGTGAATAATAAAAAAGATTTAAGTGAATAATAAAAAATCTAAATATAAATTATCATATGTACAGAAAATTCATTAAAAAAAACATAACTTCGGCAGCCATATTTTTATTTTTAATTATATTTATTACAGTACAATACTCAAAACCATCATTTATATACAATGACGATGGTAGTTTTAGACAATTCGGACTCGGATATAAAAAAAAGACAATCATTCCAATTTGGTTTGTGTCTATTATTTTAGCAATATTATGTTACGTTTTCATATTATACTACATCACATTACCAAAGTATACCTTTTAAATATTTTTAATAATATTTTTAATAAAATTTTCAATAAAATTTTATTAAAATTACTCGTTTCCCATATCATCTTCGTATTGGTCTTCAACTTCATCAGCTTCAGCAGATTCACCAACTTCCTCAAATTCTTTATCTTCTTGTACGCCTTTTTCACAAGCTGAATCAATAATATTTATTTGTGAAACCGAATATGTTAGTAAACCTCCTAAAAAGTACCATATAAATTCAGAAATTATATCTTTTAAAATTATAGCAGCATAAAGTTGCTTCATTATATTTAACCCACCTGTTTCCGGGTTAGGCATTTCAGTTCCTTCTGCTTTGGGATTTGGTACATTTTTAGGATGAAAATTCAATTGTAAACCGGGACCAATATTTATTGATTTTATTCCTGTAAAAAAGTTGTCAGGCGTCAATTCATTTACAAAAAAAGTCCTATTGTTAATACTATTAAATCTTTTTATTGGACCTAAAGATTCTTCACTTGCACCTTTCACTTCAATCCATTCCTGCAACTTAAATAATTTTCTAGCCCAAACATTTTTCACAATAAAGTAGCCAATTGTATTCGAAAATGGTGCTTTCCACCCAGGCATTAACACGAGAATTATCACCAAAGTTCCCATAATAAACAGAAAAGGTAAAAATGTATACATAAAAACGTTAAATGCGAAGTTTTTACTATCAACCGGACAATTCATAGCCATTGTTTTGATATTGAAACTATACATCATTAAGAAGAGACCAACTAGAAACGCTAATTGTAATAAAGCTATTTTAGACTGTGGGTTACTATTCGTAGGTACCCCTTTATCATCAATTGCACCCATATATAGTTTAAATGAAGCAAAGAAGTATAAAAATAATGGTATCAGAAATGCTATTGCAAAGTTTGGTGGGGCTGGTTTTTTTATAGCAGCTGGCATTTATATTATAATAAGTATAATATTTTTTGAAATTTTCACTATAAAATATAAGGGGATGAATCCACAACTAACAGAACCAGGTACAAAATATTTTTTATCAGAAACTTTAAAAATGTGCAATACAAAAAAACAAAACAAACATACTTTATTGTTTAATGCTGGTTTATTATTACTATTTATTTCAACTTTGTTATTGTATTTAGCATATAAATATAACACTAAACCCGGGAAGAAAGAATTGGAAGAAAAAAACATTTTAACACGGAATTATATTCTGTCAAAACTGCGAAATATAGTGGATACGTCTAAAAAGAAAATGATTACAACTCTTCCTAAATTTGAGAGCGATTATGAATTATTACATGAAAAATTTTACAATGTTTAAAAATATATACAAAAATTTACAATGTTTATATATTATAATGAATAAAGCTGCTTATATAAATGACATTAATTTATTTTATAAATTAAAAAATAAATATGATACGCGACGTAGCGATTTAAAGCGTAAACTTTTAAAAAAGTACAAATTAAATGAAGTTAAAAAAAAAATGAAAAATTTCAACACAAAATTAAAATGTATAAATTGTGGAAAATTTGGCGGAACAAATTTTATTATAAATAATAATTATTTGATAGCTAAATGCAATTCTCAAATAAAGTGTGAATTGAGTATTAAAATAAAAAAAGGAAAATATATTGGCCATTCCTCTTTTAGAAAAGATATAAAAAATCATTTAGAAAGTTTAAAGAAAAATATAATTGAAAATAAATTAAAATTATTATTTAATTTAGAAGAAGAACAGATTATCGTAACCGAATTTAATTCATTGAAATCCGAATATAATGATTTTACAGAAAAAGATAAATTATTAAATGTTTTCATTGATAATTTAAATAAAACAAAATGGGAAAATTATATGGAGTTTTACAAAGAAACTGATGCAGCGGGTACAGGCACAGCGGGTTCAGGCGCAGCGGGTACAGGCGCAGCGGGTACAGGCGCAGCCGACACAGGGGAAACAAAAAAATCAATAAAATCGAATAAATCCAAGAAATCCAAAAAATCAAATAAATCAAAAAATGATTTTAAATCAGAAACAAAAAAAAAAGAAGAAACAATAAAAAAAGATGATTTGATAAAAATAATAAATGCTGAAATTCATAATAATATAAGTGAATTGAAACAAACATTAACCGATTATAGAACAAGTGAATTTAAAAATAAAGAAAAATTAAGACAAGCCATTAAAATTTATATAGACAAGATAGTACCAAATACAGAGAAATTACGGAACTTAAAATATTCTGAATTTTCTTTACAAGAAATTCAAATAGGTGGTGGTAGTTTTGGACAGGAAGCCATTTTCGATTACAAAATAATAAATAGAAAACATTCATATGACGATTTAGAAGTTATCATTGAAGAATTTAAAACAATTGAAAAGATATTGAATAAAAATAAAGTTGGTAAATTATTAACGAAAAATAATTTAAGATCTAAATCTAAATTTTTAAAACCGGTAAAAAGGGGCGCGACTTTAATATTTAGTTCAAACCAAACCGGTCAAGCGGAAGGTTATACTGTTCAAGATTTAGAAAATACTAAAAATAAAATAAAATCTATTTTCAAAAATGCGGAAGTTAAAATAGTTGATTTACGCGAAGTTTTACCTGAAAATAAAAGGGAGGAAGCAATGCCAGCAACCATTTTGATATTTAAAAATGGTGTTAATATGTTATTAAATACGAACAATTCAATTGATTTATTTAATGAACATTCTGTCATTAACCAGGGTAAAACTAAAGGTAAAACTAAAGGTACAATACATTTTTCAGATGACGAACAAGGAACTATGTCATTTTCAAAATTACCTTTAACAGACAAAATAAGAAAAGCTTTGCCTAAAATAATTGGCGAAAAGGCAAAAAATAAAGCTGAAGGTAATTATTATGATTTGAATAAAGGTGGTGCGGGTTTACATGGTGACGAGCGAAAAGATATTATCGGTGTTCTTTTTGGTGAAGACCAATATAGTGGATTTCCTTTGCATTATCAATGGTTTTTGAATGGTGAGACCATTGGCGATATATTCAAATTTGACTTGAAAAACGGTGATATTTATATTATGAGTGAAAAGGCTGGTGGTTATGATTGGAAAAACAGAAAAATTTTAACATTAAGGCATGCCACTGGTATGAAACCGGGTATGAAGCCAGAAATAAATAAATTGATTGGTGAAAACGTAATTGATTATGATGAAACATTAGAAGGTGATTTATTTGAAGAAATGTCAAACGATTCAAAAAAAACATCAAATGATATGGAAAGACCCGATTTATATAACGATAATTCATTATTTGTATTTTATAGTAAATCAAGCGATGTTATACCAGGTAAAGGTGGTAACAACCATAAAGATATAGCAAAAAAATGGAGTGAAAAAGTGTCTGACCCAACCAAATTTGAAGAATTAAGTAGAATAAAAGATTGGAGAAAGGTTTTATCAAATATGTGGGGCGGTTTACCTATAAATGAAAACAAATCTTTGTTTAGTTTAGATGGGTATAAATGGGCATCGGTCGAACATTGGTTTCATGCCAATAAATTTAAATGGCGAGTTGGAGAAAGTGATGAATACAAACAATTTTATGAGAAATTTACGTTTAATGGTTCCGAAATATCCGGGGATGCTAAATTAGCATTAACCGCTGGTGGCAGAAGTGGTAAAGTGAAAGGTAAAAAATATAGACCCAATGGTGTTGTTTTAGACCCTAAATGGGAAGACATAAAAGAAAAAATTATGATGCAAGGGCAAAAAGCTAAATACGAACAAGACGAATTATCTAAAAAAGTTTTATTGGCAACAAAAGATGCTAAATTGGTACATTTAATGTTAAGAAGAGGAAAAGGAAGCGTTCTTGTTAATTTCAATGATACTATGGAAATTCGTAAAACAATGGATAATGGGTTTAGAAAGATTGGGATTTTTGAAACAAAGGAAGATTTGGTTGAAGATTTGGTTGAAGATTTGGTAGATGATTTAGATGTTTTTAATGATGCAAATTACAAAGAAAGGAAATTTGAAAAACAAATAAATTACAAAGAAAAAAGACTGGATAATGGTAAACCTTATAAGTTTAAACGGTTCTTCAAATTATACAAAGGTCGTGAAGAATGGGACCGTGCTGAAGTCGTGCAAGAAATTAATTATGAGCGATAGGTACTTTAAAAAAGTACTTTAAAAAAGTACAACAAAAATGTTACAAAAACTTTAGTCGTACAACAAAACGTACGTTTTTACACGTTTTGTCGTTTTTAAAAGTACAATTTTTGGCAATACTTTTTTTAAAAGTATAATATAAATGTCATTAACGAATATAAGTTCTGATTTTTTAAATTTATTTTTACCACATATTAATAAAATAAATGATAAAAAACATAACATTGATAAAATACTAAAAAAAATTTATACAAATATTAAATTTTCTAACAAATATTATAATTTTAAAAAAGACAAAATAGATAAAGAAATAATTAATTTGGATGATGGAAACCGAGATGATATATTGGATGGATTCGGTCTATTAAATGATAGTGTTTTTGTACCAGAAATTATCAGAATCTTTATAAAAAAAAACGTTACTTGTATAGAAAAATATAGATTTACTATAAAAAATATAGATTTTAGTGTCGAATTTATTGTTTGCGATAATAAAGCACATGTAATTTATGTGAAAAAAATAGTAATATTATTACATTTTCTTTTAAGTTTTTTTGTTCCACATATATCCTCTTTAAAAATCTCTCTATGTTTTTCAAATGAAAGGAAAATGATTCCAGAAGTTAAAAAAAAAATTTTAACAAGTCTTCATGTTAATACCGCAGTTACATTTTCATGTAAAAAAGACGGTGAAATACTTTTATATAGAAAAGAAGAATGGTATAAAGTATTAATTCACGAGTTAATGCATTCTCTTTGTTTCGATTTTGCTCGATTAAATTTAAGTTTTTCAATCAAAAATTTATTAAAAGAAATGTTCAAAATAAACAGCAATTTTAATATAACAGAAGCATATAGTGAATTTTGGGCAAATATATTCCATACTGCAATTATTTCTTCCAATGGTTTACAAAACGAGGATGAATTCATATTAAACTTCAAAATTTTAAATGAATTTGAAAAATATTTCTCAATATTTTCATGTATAAAGGTTTTAGACCATATGGAGTTATCTTATGAGGATATAATTAGTAAAAATCCAAAGGAAATAGTTAAAAGTTTGTCATTATATAAAGAAGATACAAATGTATTTGCATACCATATATTGAAATCTATATGGTTATTTAATACCGAAGATATGTTATTATGGTTTGATAAAAGAAATAATAATGTGATTTTTTCGAAAAAAGACAATAATTATGTTTTGGAATTAATAAAAAAAACGGAAAAATTATATAAAACCAAAAAATATATAGATAATATTAAATTTGTTGAGGAATTATTTTATACTATAAAAAAAGACAGCGCATATAATGAATTAATAACTACATTACGCATGACAATCGTAGATTTAAAT
>Ga0075443_10000567_pt1 | contig 15650 bp, 18 predicted proteins | sample CoawatmetaG00DNA_3_FD_71583 | JGI IMG/M metagenome (GOLD analysis project Ga0075443, IMG submission 71583) | Marine microbial communities from the West Antarctic Peninsula - Coastal water metaG006-DNA | ecosystem: Environmental > Aquatic > Marine > Coastal | place: Atlantic Ocean: West... | reverse complement strand
ATATTTAATAATATTGCTTTAAATATATATTTTAAAAAGCGAGATTTTTCGGTTTTTTACGGTTTTTTTCGCCTTTTTTTTTTGTCGAAAATTGCCGTTTTTTTAGCTTTAGACGAAAGAGCTAAAAAAAATATTTTCAACAGATATAATTATAACGGTAATGCTAAAGATAAAAGAGAAAAAATCAGGTGATTTAATATTCTCTCGTGATGCGACAAATAAAAAAAATAAGAAAACAACCAAATTTCATAACAAAGTTGGAATGATTTTTTCAGCACCGAGACGTGAGTTCACGTGGCGACATTTGTTATCATACGAATGTCGCCAAAATCGCGACGGGGTTATGTACTGCGACCAAAAAATACATAGTGGTGAAACACGTGAACTCATGGTAACAAGCCCCGAGTTATCATTGGTTATCATTTGAAAATTCATGGTAACAAATGCCATTTTTTTAATTTCTTTTTTTGCATGAAATTTGGTCTGTTTCACTTTTACATAGCCAAATGGTGAAAATTTGGACCCCTAAATGTTATCATTTTTGACCGTTTTGAAAATCCAAAATTATCGATTTTCGAGCTGTTTTGAAATATTTTTGATCAAACTTTTGCCCAAAAAGGGAGGCCTTACCATAAGGATGCTCACGTTTCATAATCAAAAAATCTTTGATCATTCCTATTACCTAGGTGTTTAAAAAGTTTGATCGATTTTTTGTCCATTCTATTCTCTGAAAACTGTTTTTGGACATTTTAGAAATGTCCAAAATCGATTTTCGAATGTTCAATTTGAAAAAAAATCGATCAAACTTTTCTGTTGGTAACAATGGTATAATTATAAATTTGTTGTTCTTATGAGTTAAGGTGTAAAATAGCTAAAAAAAGTTTGGTGAGTTTTTTTGACCAAACTTTCGCAAAAAAAAGGTCCAAAAAAAACGTCAAAAACGACATTTTCAAAAGTGCTTATGCTAACAAACCTACAAGTACTCAACAATTTATACATTAAATAGCATTATATAAATGATATTTAATTTTTTAAAAAAAGTGTGAAATCATGTAATAATGGCTATTTATTGCATGTTTTTCTTATGCACTTAAATATAATATAATACGATATATATCATGGGTGATAAAGACGTGGAATTATTAATTTCTGCTTTGGAAAATGAAGAGAATTCTTCTATGGTAAATTTGGACTCATCGAAAATAAAAACATTAAAAAACAATATATTGCAAAAATTACAATTGGATAGAGAAAAATTGAAAACATATCATAAAAAATTGAAAAAATATAGATATTGTAGTGATTTGAGTGATTTGCAATTTGGAAATTATATACGATGGATATCATTGAAAGACGCGGATAATGTTTATTTAACAAATGGTGCTTTTTTTGCAGATTATATTTTTGAGAATAACATGATTAAAATAATATGTAAAAATAGTAGAAATATGGTGTTCCAAATTAAATTCGACGAAGTTATAATTTTCCAAAAATTGAACAAACAAGAAAACGTTATTTTAACTGTTTTAGATTATTTAAAAAAATAATATATGTATTTTATATTATAATGGCAAATAATGCAGTATTACAAAGAGGATTTAATTTACCAGAAAAATCGTATAAAGAAGAAAATTTGACAATTCCAGAGTTTGATTGGATTTCTATATTTATAATGATAACATTGTGGGTTATTGGTACCATTATTGTTAGTAAAGCTGGTATGCAGATATTTCCTAGGTATAACAAAGCAACAAATAATATAATTGTGTTTGTTGAAATTTTAGCACAATTATTATTTATAGCTTTAGTTTTATTTTTATATCAGGGTTTTGTATTTTATCCATTCATCGAATATGTACACAACCGAAAGTTACGTTTCATCAATACAGATTCTATCATTACAGCCACCACAGTTGGTGTTTCACTTGGTTTAAATGCACCTTCTTTAAGAAAAAAGATTCAGAATTTGATATCAATATCAACAATGAAAGTTTAAGATATGATACAACATTCAGCCTTTTTACTAGTTAAATTAGACCATTCTTTAATAGTAAAATTATTACTCATGCTCAAGTTGCAACGAGCACAAATCGGTTTTAAATTGTTAATATCCAATGTGCCTCCACGCGATTCGGGTTTATCATGACCGACGTGAAAATCAAAGACAGAAATGTCATTTTTACACCATTTTATAAAGCATTTGGATTTATATCTTTTACCGAATGTTTTAACCCAACATTGTTCTCTAATCGCCTTTGGTATTTTCTTTTTACCTTTTTTACCTTTTTTTACCTTTTTTTCATGTTTTTTATATTTTTTTCCTTTTGAAGGCATGTATTATATAAAAATGTAAAAAATTTTTATATTAATTATATAAATATATAGTATAATGTCTAAAAATAAAAAAAATAAACAAAATAATCAACAAAAAATGCATTCAATTAATAAACAAAATAAATACGACGTAAATAGGAAATGCACAAATAAAAAAAAAAGTACACAAAAAGTTTTACGTAAAAAATGTAAAAAAAAAACAACGAGACGAAATAGACCCAGACATAGGATTTTAGCCCCGACGTCAGTTGCATTATTGTTAGCAATGGCTAATATGAGTAAATATGCTAAAAACAATAACACATTTAACACACAAAGGAATTTTGGTAATCTCACTGTTGCGGATTTAAATAATGGGTTGGGACAATATGAATGGCCAGCTGGACCGACATATGGACCGACAGATGGACTGACATATGGACCTGTAGATGGACTGACATATGGACCTGTAGATGGACTGACATATGGACCTGCAGATGGACCTGTAGATGGACCTATTGTAGTAGACACCGATGTATTCAATGATGGTAACACATATTTTGATGACATCCCACCTTACTATGGCAACCCGTCTTACGATGACATCCATGATTACAATGACATCCCTGATTACAACGACATCCCTGACAACGATGTACATGGTCATGGGTTTGGTGGTGAAGAAGGAGAATCAGGAGCGATGAGATGTAGAGCAGGTATGGGAAAGAATAACCCTAATGGATTGCTTAATTTGAAACTAGACACGAATAGAGGTTACGGACACGTCGACCGGGTCTTTCAACCAATAAATATGAAAACCCATGTGGACGGTGGTTACAAGAAAAAAAAACAGAAGACGAAACGGAAAAAGAGGCAGAAGACGAAACGGAAAAAGAGGCAGAATACGAAACGGAAAAAGAGGCAGAATACGAAACGGAAACAGAAAAAACGTGGTAAGAAAAGACAGAGGTACTAAAAAGTATTTTCCATAAATAATAATATTATTATTATGTATGAAAGTAGTAGTTTTTGATTTAGATGATACAATTGGACATTTCGTTCAATTATCCAGATTAGATTGGTTTTTAACAAAATTATATGGAAAAGTTGTTACTAGAAAACATTTCAATGAGATAATGGATTTATATCCAAAAATATTTAGACCGCGTATTTTCAAAATAATGGAATTTTTAAAAAATGAGAAAAAAATAAGGAAAGATGTAAAAGTTATGATATATACAAATAATACTGGATGTAAAGTATGGGTACATAGAATAAAGTCATATATTGAAAAAAAAATAAATTGTAAACTTTTTGATAGAGTTATTTGTGGATGGAAGTATGATGGTAAAATAATAGAACCAAATAGAACTGGCTGGGATAAAAAATATAGAGATTTACTTCGTTGTGGGCACTTAACAAAAAAAGATGAAATACTTTTTTTAGACGACCAATATCACCCAAATATGTTTCATCCAAAAGTTACCTATTTACATTTGAAACCATATTTTTATAATTACAAACATATGTTAGATAAATACAAATCAATCGCAAATTTATCAAAAAGACAGGCGTTTTTATTTGAAAAAAATTCAAAGTGGAAAATCAGCTTTAGTAGAAAAAGTGTCGATTTAAAAGTTTTTAAAAAAATAGGCTATAAAATAGAGAAAGATGTGAAGGATTTCTTACATATAAAAAAGAAAACCACAACAATTACCAGAAAGACACGGAAGAGAAAAAAGACGACAAAAAAAAAAACCCGAAAAAAACCATGGAAATAAAACTATATATTATTAGCATTTAATAAAAGTAATAAAGCATACATTCCTTTATATGTTTTTTTTGGTATTAGCAGGGTTTATAATACTTCGGTAATATACTTTGGCAAAATCATATTTTCTGGTCTGTATCCTGGCATCCATTCAACAGTTAATGGTACGGTTGTTGCCAAAGGTGCTTTGCTTGTCCACCGTCTTTTATTGAATAAAGTTGATAGTTTTCTGATTCGATTTTTAACACCACCTGCGTTTCTCGGTGGTACATGTTTTAGGGCCCATTCAAATTGCATAGATTCGACTTTTGTACGGAAACCTTCAACCAAACAAATATGTTTCCACCCGGGACCTTTACCTGTTGTGTATTTGGCACCCCCTTTTATTTCACCATTGTGTGCACGGAGCCGTTTAACAACGTTGTTCGAAACACCAACATAAGTATAACCATTATTTTCAATTATATAACATGACCATTTATCTTTTTCCATTAATAAATTTATTATATATTTAATTTTAATATAATAAATTTTTTTTATATATTTTTTTTATATTTTTCCATATTATTTTTTCATATATTTTTTAGTTTTATATATATCCAACGTTCTAGCACTGGCGTCTTTTGCATTTGTATAATTTGGCATCCAAAAACGAGGGATTAATTTCGAATGCCCTGGGTAATACGATTCAAATATGATTCTATAATGTAATTTTTCATATGTATCTGGTGTATTTAAAGAATAGTGTTCCTTTTGAGAATTAAGAAATTTATCTGAATCTTTTTTGAAAATGTTATTTTGTATATGTTCTTGTAGAACGGTATACCAAGGTTTTTTATTTGAACTTACACCGTCACTGAAAGCTTCTTTGGTTCTCCATAATACAGATTCGGGTAATAAATTATTTCCAGAAAATGCACGTCGCAATAAATATTTTTCACATTTCCCCATATTATTATGGTTTCGAATATTTGGGTTGATAGATAAATACGTTTCGACAAAACTTTTATCTAAAAACGGGGTTCTAGCCTCCAAGCCATGCGACGAAATGCTTCTATCCGACCTCAATACATCAAAATAATGTATATTATTTAATAAGTTTCTACATTCTTTATCAAATTCAATGCTGTCTGGCGCTAAATGAAAATACATATATCCACCACATACTTCGTCTGAACCATCCCCATTGAATACCACTTTACAATTGCTATTTTCAGCTATATATTTAGAAATTAACCAATTACCAATACTGGCTCTAACTGTTGTAGTATCGTAACTTTCGATATCGTAAATAACCTTTTCAATGAAAGATAAGAAGTGGGATTCTGTTACAACAATTTCATGATGGTCTGAACCAATATGGTTTGCAACAATTCTAGCATATTTTAAATCTTCGGAACCTTTCATACCAATGCTCCATGTGGATAATTTTTCATGGCTCTTTTTATATTTATTAACTAATGCGGCAATTAAACTGCTATCGAGACCGCCTGAAAGTAAACAAGCAATTTCTCTTTGTGTATTATCAATTCTTTTAACAACGGCACTTATCAAAGATTTTCTAATTTTTTGACATGTAAAATTTAGGTCGTTTTCAGAAATTTTTTTGGAAAAATTGTTTGGGAAGCTTGTAGGTTTTGAAAATACTTTTTCTTTTATAATACATGATGTGAATAATTGGTTGATATTATAAACCGAATATGTACCCGGGTTGAATTGTTTTATATTGATTTTTTCATCTAAACCGACCAATTGTTTCAGTTCCGAAGCTAGACAAATCGCAGACATTTCGTCTGAAGGTTCCTCTTTAATAAATAACGGTCTTACACCATATGTATCTCTTGCAATAAAAATTTTATTTTTAATAGTATCGTAAAGAACAAATGCAAATACACCATCTAACATTTGCAATGTTTGTTCAATACCGTATTTTTTATATAAATGTATAATAATTTCGCAATCGGATTTGCTGTTAGCTTTGACATTAATGATATTATATAATTCTTTCCAATTGTAAATTTCACCATTGCAAATTAAATAAATATCGTCAATCTTGAATGGTTGATTTGATTTTGTGTCTTTATACCCATTAATAGCCAAACGATGAAAACCCATTATAACGTTATTTGTTTGGATTATTTGGCTGTTTTCTGGACCTCTTTTGACACCTTTATCGAAGTTTTCTTTAATGGTGTCATTATTATAATGATTATTTAATATAGCAAAAATACCACACATTACTAATTATAAAACACATTTTGGTTTTAAACTATTTTTTATATATAAAAAATAAAAAAATAATAAAAAAATAATAAAAAAATAAAAAAAAATATTTAATAGTATATAAATGGAATCTAAAATACAAGAAGTATATGTATGTCAACAAGCAAGGACGGAAGATTTAAATAAACGAATGTATGATAGAAATTTAGCAAGTAGACAGATGACACCAAAATATTTTTCAAGACCAATAGACAACAGCCGAACTGTTATGCCGACATTAGACTCTAGGAGAAAAACATGTGTAAAGAAAGCTAATTTTTCAGATTATAATATGGAAAATGATTTTAGCCCTGGTGTTGGTGGACCATACAATGGCTATAGCAATAATGTAGATAAAGAATCATTATTGTTCAATAAATTTAATGTATTGCAAAAATGCCCTCAAGTGTTTTTCGTACCAGATAGCAAAAGTGATTTGTTTAATTCGAGTGTGCCTGTATCAAGGGGTAATCAACCATTTTCGCTGTTGCAAAAAGAGCCTGTTATGACACCATTTAACCCAGATGAATGTGGATTGGGTACCGATTTATTTTTTAACCATACAAGACAGCAATTGAAGGACGTAAAAATATAAATATTATTGTATAATGTAATATAAAAAATGGATGTATCTAGAAATTATATTGATTTGATGTATTTAACGAACCCATCAAATATTTTGAAAATGAAGAAGCTGTCATTGAATGAGCAAACAATTAATACGGATGAAAGAAAAAAGTATAAAAAAGATATTATGAAAATTACGGAATGTTTAATAAAAGGAGAGAGAATTTCGAGTGATATTGATGCGTTATTTAATGAATATGTCGAAAAAATAAAAGACCATGTAAAATTTACAAAAAAAAATAATAGGATTCAATCACAATTCCATTTAATGGAAAAGAAATACGTTAAAATGGATATATCATCCGTAGATATATCAGTATTGGACAAATCATCATTAGATATATCCGTATTGGACAAATCGATGATGAAAAAACCAAAGAAGAAAAAGAAAATGATAGATTTTGTTAAAAAGAAAAGAAAAGTTAAAAAAATAATTATACCAAAACAAATATCATATGATTAAATTTTTTTATCTAAAATATATATATCATGGTTTCAAAAAGACCGACGAAGAAAAGAAAGAAAAGGAAAAGAAAAAGAACAAAAAAAGCACGGAAAAGGGCATCAAAAAAGGTATCGAAAGACCCGAATTATAAAAAATCACAGTGTTCACCAAAGGAAAAGGGTGATTATTTAGATTTTTCTTGTTATACACCCGAAGTATTATTTAAAATGAAAAACGTATGGAATCAAAGGCACCCAGATTCAAAAATATTAACGAATGATTTAAAAAAAATATGGGAAAAATTGGGTTATTATATGAAAAATACATGCGATAAAGAAGCCTGTTGGATAAAAGATAATTTATTTAAAACTGCGATTGAAAAAGATAAAGCGAAAAATCTATTTTCACCACAAGCACCAGAATCTTGGAAGCGAAATAAGAATGAATGGTTAAGTAGTTTAGATATAGTACATTTTATGAAACAGTATGAATCAGCCTATAAATGTTTTGAATTTATAGGTCCGTCACCAATAGATTATGATACGCAAAAGGCATATGGTGAATGCGTGTGGGAAGATTTGTGTAAATTTGACTTACGCAAAGAAATCAGCAATGGGAAGAAGAAGATTGCTGTTATTTTTAATTTGGACCCGCATTATAAATCGGGTTCACATTGGGTTGCGTTGTTTGTAGATAGCAATAAAAAAGAGATATATTATTTTGATAGTTATGGTGATAAATGCCCGACAAATATAAGAAAATTGGCGAGGGAAATTCAAAACCAATCGAATCTTATGGGAAAAAAATATAAATTTCTTTCAAATAAAAAAAGACACCAATTTGGTAATAGTGAATGTGGTGTATATTGTTTGTATTTTATAATGCAAATGTTACAAGATGTCAAATTTAGTAGATTTAACAAAAAAATAAATGATATTCAAATGGAGAAATTGAGAAAGAAATATTTTAACATATAATAAATAAAATAATAAATAAAATTTTTTATTATTTTATATTAGAATGTCTGTAATATCTGAAAGCAATAAACAAATATTATGGGAAGTATTAAATGGGATGGTGGATGAGAATGATTTGAAAATTCAAGACGTAAATCAATTTAGGCAATTTTTTGAGAACCAATGTAAAAATTTTCATTCGAAGCGTTTCGATTATAATGGATTGAGTGAAATTAATAAATTAATTATATCTGTATGTTTCGATTTTTTGACAAAAACTTCACAAGATGCAAAGCTGGTTATGTTTAGAGATTACGAAAAATTCGGAAATACAAATATTGTAAAATCTTTACAAATAGGTAAAAGGTATGAAGAACATGAAACTAATTTTAAAAAACTAATGAATAATAAGAAACCAGGTGAAATAGATTTTTCAGAAAATACGGATGAACCAATTGGTAATATGGACAATGCTTTGTCACAAAAAATGGAGAATCGTGATGCGGAATTAAATAATATAACAAAACGATACGATACAAATGACAGTATTAAGTGGCTAAACAGTGGAGGTGTGCCAAAATTAAATATTCACGAAGATGTAAATTTAGATGTAAAACCAACTGAAGTAAAGAGCGCGAAAAAGAGTGCTATAAAGAGTGCGAAAAAAGTAAAATTTAAAATAAATTCCAACAGCAATACTAATAGCAATCCAATGGATGAATATTTCAGTTTGATGAATGATGGTATGAATAAAGATATTAAAAAAAAAGAGAATGAAATAAATATGCAAAATGATGTTATAAAGGAAGTAGAAAGGAGAGAGAATTTAGTTAAAAAAGATGTAAATTTGGATACCTTTTATGGTAATATGAGAATAAAATCGAAAGATAGCGATATTAAGGCGGCAAGGAATCAAACGGACGTTGTTGATATAAATCAACGAATTGACAAATTGGAGACATATTTATTTGATATTATGAATAATCAAATAAAAATATTGGAAAAGTTTGATAAAATGTAAAATTCGTAATTATTCTTAATTATTCTCTTATTAATGATAATTTCTTTTTATTATTAGGGTCTCTTTTAAGTTCACCATATTTAACCAAAGCATTAGGATTTTCATTGGCACCGATAAATAGTTCATAATCGTATAAAATACCAAATGGTTTCCCGGGTTTTAATCGTTGGAATATGAAATTTTTACCTTGAAATGATATTTTTTCAGGTATCCACTTAATTTTCTCTTTATTCGTTTGTATATTTTTATCAGTTTCATCGTTTTTATAGGACGGTTTAAATAGATATCTTTCAATGGATGGTGCGTTAAAAGTGAAACATTGTTTGAATTCTTTTGAGTTTGGTTTATTATGAACTTTACAATCTATGGCCGAGAATTTAATTGCATCGAGGATATTTTTATTAATTGTTTCCTTTATGTTTGAAATTTCATCCAATGCTTCATCGGTTGTAATTATTGTTTTTTTTGCAGTGTATTTACTAAAATCTTTTTGCATTAATTCTTTAGATACTTTTGGTATTCTTTTTTTGGGGTCGTCGGATTTTAAATCACCATATAATTGTTCATTTGTAAAAGTCATAATATATTTAAATACTTTCACATTTTTTAAATTATCAGCCAAATCATCGTGACTACAGATACGCACAGCTCTACCAATAACTTGTTGCTGCCTTACCGGGTGCCAGTAAGGCTCAACAATGTGAACAAACCGTGTGTTTTTTAAAGTAATACCTTCAGCACCCGAACTAGTAATCATTAGACATTTCATAATATCGCCATGAAAATTATTTTTATAAACATTTTTAAGCTGTCTTCGTAAATTTTCATCCTTTATTTTGTCCCATTCACTGTTAAAAATTAAACGAATCAACTCTTTTTCTTCAACCGATTCATCACCGGTATATAAAGCGAATGACTTTTTTTGTTTTAATTCTTCTTCGTTTATTTGATACCCCTTTGTACCTTTTTTAGTAAGTTTAAATTGTACGAAACCATTTGCTTCAAATACTAATTTTAAAATACCTATCCCTTCCACTCTTTTGAAACTGGAATATATTAAATGTAAGCCAACATTTTCTTCATTCGTAACATTTTCCAGAATTTTATGGAATTTTGGTGAATATTGTATTAAATTATCACCTAAAAGGATTGATTGTCCGTTATTTTCTGCACGTGATAATTGGTCCAATGCCAAGTTGATGATGTCTATATTTTCTGCTGTTTCACGCACCTTTTCACCTGTTTCTGGGTCAAATTGTTCATCTGCTTCTTTTGCACTTGGTGCAATTGTTTCCTTCGCACTTGATTCATTTGGTTCTTTTGTTTCCTTTGCACTTGATTCATCAGTTTTTTCGCCTTTATCAGTCTTTTTTTTAACCGTTACTGGTTTTATTATATGTTCTGGAAAAACAAAGTTGCAAGAAGTTCTCGATAGATTTCGGTATGAAGAGGTTGAATCCTCGTATAAACCACTCTTCATTTTTTTTGCATTGTTTGCGGCTTCCTTACGTTCAATACTTCTCGCTTGTTCATAAACGGTTATTTGGTAGTTGCTCATTGGTATACGATAATCAATAATATCTGTAATTTTGCTAAATTTGGGTAACAATGTTTCACTTGCACTTTTATAAAAAGAAGTTAATCCCATAATTCTTCTTTGAAACATTTCAACATTTTTCATAGTCTTTTTTTCAGTATTAATAAATAAGTTGTTAAACTCTTTTAAATCGTCGGGCAAACATTTGTATTTGGTGGGTGGTTCAGTTGGATTTTTTATTTTAATATTTCTCTTTAAAAGGGATTGAATTATACCTTCTATGAAATCCTTTGATATTTCCATGAAAGACCCATCTTTACCTTCATTTTTAACACCCACATAGTCAGATGCGTGTACATTTGTGAATTTGAATGGATTTGATGTAATTTTTAATTCGACATTTTTTGAACTATATTCAATATAATCATATGGATTTTTTTTTAACAATGTTTTAATAAAATTTTCGTCTATTTTTCTCTCTGAACATTCCGAAGTATCCAATTTGAATTTATATGTTTTTATGTAACCACGTAAAATATTATAAAATATACCAATTTCATTTGGATAATTGATAATAGGTGTACCGGTTAAAAATATAATTCTGCAATTTTCAGCATCAAGTAGACTTTCATACAGTTGCATTGATAAAGAATCGGGATTTTTTAGTTTATTAACAATTAGACTGACGAAATTATGAACTTCGTCAATAATGACTACTTTATTATTGAAGTAGTTTCCATCATTTATTTCGTTCCCTTCCTTTACCAGTTCCTGAAAAGACTCTTGTCTCAAACCATTATAATTTATGAATTTATATTTCTTTCGCAACATTGTATTTATTTGTTTATTTACTTGGTTTTTATGTTCAGGATTTAGTATGTTATAATTTGAAGGTTTTCTAACATCAATCATCCAGGCACCATTGTTTTTCTTAATATCTTCTAAAGATAAACCAAGTATATTTGATAAAACTTCTTCTGTTCTATTGTTATTGTTTGTTTCAATTTTTTCCCAAAATTGATTTTTTTTAAACAAAAAATTACCGCAAAATTTGAGTTCACCTACGTAATTTTCTTGAAGGGAAGCCGGTGTCATTACCACGATTTGTTTATCATTGAATCCTTCTGCTATGGCAATGGAAGAACATGTTTTACCTGCACCTAATCCGAAATACAGAAAGAGACCACGATATGGCGAATAAACATTTAAGTAATCTTTAACTAAATTTTGATGCAATAATAATTTAAATTCGCCGGTCGATTTACTATCATTTAAACTTTTACATGTAATTTCTTCTTCTTTACCGGAATCTTTTAAATAGGATGAAAATAAGGTATTGTTAATAAAATTTAAAAATGTTTCTCTGTTATTGAGATGGTGATTTGATGCTGAATATTCTAATTTTATTTTTGGAAGTCTGTCGTTTAGTATTTGATTTTCGTCGTTGTTAAATTTGAAAAATTTAATAGAATTAAAATCTACACTTGTTTGTGGTGGAACAAAAACACTTGTTGAAGTTTTCTTTGAAGGTTTTTTTCTCGTCCTTTTTGTTTCGCGTTCAGGGTTACCAGGTACGGGGTCACGAGATTCAGGGTCACGAGATATAATGTCACTGGTTACAGTACGACTTTCATCTAAACCAAAATCATTTGAGGTAACATCTTCTCTTTTTTTCTGCGGTTCATATTTTCTAATAGATAATTTACTTTGTCTTAATGAACTAAAGTATTTCTCTATATTTAATTTATTTTCAATTGATTTATCAACTATATACATTGCTTCTTTAACAACTTCTTTGATAGATTCATCCGATTTTTTACCGGATTCACCGGATTCTTTTCCGGTTTCGTCAGATTTTTTACCGGATTCTTTTCCGGTTTCGTCAGATTCTTTAATTGAATTTGAAACTTGATATTGTAATTTGTATTGTTCAACTTTTTTTTTAAAAGGTGTTGTTTTTTTATATAAAAAGTCCATTATATATCTTTATAAAAATATAATATAAAAAAATATTATATCATTTTTATATTAAATAATGAAAAAAAGCAAGACAAGTAATAATTTAACAATACAAAGTGAAACTAAAAAATTTTTAGTTTCACTAGATAACAAGAAACGAAAATGGTCTGTTAAAAACAATGAATTAGGTATTAAAGTAGGTAAAAAATCGCCGAAAATCAAACATTCCGAATATATAAAGTTTATTGTATAATGGTTTCGTAAGCGTATTTACATGCTGCTTGTTCTGCTTTCTTTTTAATTTTATGTTTGGATTCACTTAAAAATATAATAAATTTTGGTTCAATGTTGTTTTCCAACATTGAATTATAGTTCTTCTTTAATTTTTCAATAATAGTGTCTGTGCCATTTTTCGGTATTTTATTAATTTTAAAATATTTATTGAGACTATATACATTTTCATTGTTATGGGTAATTTGGTGTGATTTATAATTTACGGCAACATAAACACCCATATGGTATCCTGTATCTTCATCCCAATCACTAATTTCCTTATAAATGGGTGTAACCTTGAAAGCTTGTTGTAATTGCACTTGTAATTGATTCTTATAATTATCATTATTATTAATTAATTCTAACCAATTTATATGTTTTTCGAAAACATTTTCAATAAATATTTGTGCAATTTGAAATCCAGGACCAGTAACAAAAACATTGTCAAACCATTTATCGTCATCGTGAATGGAAATTTTATTGAAATCAAGAAATAAAGCACCTAAAAAAGCTTCAAATAAACAACCAAGTTTTTTGAGATTGGTTCTAGTTTTTTTTTCTTCCGCGTTTTTTGATAAAATGTAATGTTTATTAAGTCCCATTTCGTACGCCATTCTACCAATTGTTTCGTTTTTTACAAGCGCAATCTTTTTCTCTGTCATAAATCCTTCATTTTCTTTTGGAAATCGTCGATAAAGATAATATTTGGTAACACATTCTAGAACACCATCTCCTAGAAACTCTAATCTTTCATTCGATTTTGTCTTTAAAGACATGCAATTTGAAGGTTTATCCATGATTGTAATGCCATTTTCAATATTTTCTAGTTTTGGTCTTTTGCAATAAGATTTATGTACAAAAGCTCTTTTATATAAATTAATATTATTTACCGTGCTTGGAACACCGTATTTCTTTAAAATATTTGATAAAAATTTTAAAGAAACTTCTGTATTTTTGGTATTATAAGGGTCAAAAATGAGTTCTGAATCTTCTTTTTTAATATCACCATCGTTTTGCATCATATAAATAGAATTACAGTTTTATTTTTAACTTCGTTTCCTTAATGAATTACTTCTCTTTTAAGTTTTCATATTCTGATTTCCAGTATTTACTCCAAGTTTTTTTATCGTCTTTCACTTCGTCGTCCACTTCTTTTTTTATCCCAATCACGTCTACAGCACCGGGGTCTACTGTGTTTGCGTATGTGGTTGCATCTACTGTGTTTGCATCTACTGTGTTTGAGTCTACCGTGTTTGCATCTACCGTGTTTGAGTCTACCGTGTTTGAGTCTACCGTGTTTGAGTCTACCATGTTTGAGTCTACCGTGTTTGTAGAATCCAATGATTCCTTTGAATTTATATTTTCATCATTATTGAAATTTTCGACCAATTGTTCACCGTAATCGGGTTTATGTGATTTATTATAACTATAAGCAACCATAATAAATCCTAAAAACCCCGCACCGAATGCAGCAGCCATTTTTGGTGAAATTTTTTCCATATATAAAAATATAATAAAAATCTTTAATAACATTTTTATTAAATATATTAAAGATGAATACGCATTATTTACAAACATGATTATAAAGATTGACAATAGAGAGAGGAAATTAATAACACTAATGAAGGCATTAAAAAATGATTTGGATTATAAATTTGATATCGTAGTTGAAGTATTGGATTTGGGCGACATTATTATATATGATGATAATAATGTCGAAAAACTTATCATAGAGAGGAAATCGTTGTCTGACCTGGCTGCATCAATTAAAGATGGGAGATATGCGGAACAATCCTATAGATTAAATGGTATGAAAATTCACAATCATAATATAGTTTATTTGGTAGAAGGGGATATTCATAATTATAATAATAAGTATAATAAGATTAAAGTATCAACGCTTCAAGTAACTATGTTTTGCTTGCAATATTTTAAGGGATTTAGTGTTTTTAAAACGCGGGATGTAATGGAAACTGCGGAATATATTTTGAGAATAACAAATAAACTTCAAAAAGAGAAAAAGAGAGAGAATTATTATAAGAATGATGGTACAAATAATCATTCTGATAAATCATATACGGATGTGGTTAAAAGGGTGAAGAAGAATAATATAGTACCGGAGAATGTGGGTGAAATAATATTAAGTCAAATACCGGGAATAAGTAGTAAAACATCGAAAGTTGTTATGGCAAAGTTTAATTCTTTGTATGATTTGTTGGAGAAAATAAAGAATGATAAACATTGTTTGGACAATATTGAGTTTGAGATGGCGAATGGAAAGAAGAGGAAAATATCGCAAACAACTGTAAAAAATATTAGGAAATATTTGTTGTATAGAAAAGATGATCCTGTGATAAAAATAGATGTATAAATTTATTGTTTTTTCTTTCTTATTTTTTGTTTTGTTTTTTTCTTTCTTTTAAGCTTTTTTTTGGTTTTCTTTCTTTTTTTTTGTTTATTTTTTTTTTTTTTTTTTTTTTTTTTTT
>Ga0075443_10000560_pt1 | contig 15769 bp, 15 predicted proteins | sample CoawatmetaG00DNA_3_FD_71583 | JGI IMG/M metagenome (GOLD analysis project Ga0075443, IMG submission 71583) | Marine microbial communities from the West Antarctic Peninsula - Coastal water metaG006-DNA | ecosystem: Environmental > Aquatic > Marine > Coastal | place: Atlantic Ocean: West... | reverse complement strand
ACATATCTCAAGTCAAATGTAATCTCGGTATTTTTTAAACTCCTTTGATTTTGTGATGGGTTAATCCCCCACTTACCAAATTTTTTACTATCGCACAAACCAAAACCTTTTGTCGCCAAATCGCCCAAGTTAAAAACTCGGGTCATTTTTAATCCAGATGGCTCTCCTTTATTAACTCCTATTATATCATCATCTAAGTACATCACCTTACTCCCCTGTTTAAAATATTTAGTCATAAAATTACGAGTATCTTTTATCCCTTTTTTTCCTGTCTTTACATACTGGACTTTTAATTCACTTTTATGAGAGTCCGTATAGACTTTTATATCAGCGTCAGTATTTAAAAAAACATATACTTTTTTATCTTGAAGTTTATTTTCTATCAGCATTTTATAAGTCGCTGTGTTTATTTTATCGGCTCTTTCATAAGAAGGTATCGCTATGGAGTAAGTCATATATATATATCAGATATATTTTTTTAATTTAAAATGTCCTTATATTAATCAACTCGGCATCTGTTAATACGGATGACTTTTGATAAACTTTATTACTCTCTTTAAAAAAATTTAAAACGGATTGGTATAAATACAAATACATCTTTTATATATAGTTAGATTTTTTTTCTCACGATATATAAACGATATGGTATCCTCACATAGAAGATTAAAATCAAGAAAAATTAAATACAGACGAGAGAAGAAGGTAGAGTGGTATGACTACTATTGGAGATGGATAGGTCTGTAAGCATCTCAATAGGTATGTAGTAATAAGTAGATGTTTCATCCCTACCCCTATCTCTCCTACCGCCCAGAGATTTCCTAAACTTATCCACATTACCTTTTGTTATCTCAATATAATATATTCCATCTGTAAAACTAAAAACACAATACGATTTCCTTACTTTATCATTCAGCATATATTTTATCTTATTAGCACCAACCATAGTATCGGGGTATTTCAAATAAGCGTTAGTCCTTGATTTCAACTCAACCAAAGTATCATTACTTATGTAATCAATAATAGCGTATTTACTATTAGTCATCAATAAATTTTTATCAATTTTTTGTTTTAAAAAACTAAGCAAAAATAATTCATTATCAGTTCCAATCATATATTATAATAAGATATTTTTTTTATAATATATAAACGCCAGATTAAATTACAATAGGGTCTAACTCTACTGTCGGTTCCTCCACATCGGGGACATTCCTCACACAATCACACGCTCCCCAACACACTCTTAACTTTACACAGCGACTATGTTGTATCTGTGAGATAACCCCTATACAAGCACCAGCAATAGTAGTTATCAAGACTGCAACTCCCGCCAAGTCCATCTATAATTTTACTGTAGATTTTATTTTAATAGCAAATGGATTCACACTTTTTTTAGATGCGTTTCCTATTGGCTTTTCATATCTATTGTTAATCTCTTCATTATCTCTACCCCCTCTGTATTTTCCGCTCTGTGATGAGTTAGACCCTACTAACGCCTGTGATTTTTCCATAGGGTCAAATCTCGGTCTATCACCCCTAAACTCAGTAGAGGTCTTTTTACCCGCTAAGTCTTTATTTCTCGCCTTGTATTCATTATCAGCAGTAATTTTCTTACTAAACTTAGTAGGTTTTCCTTCCATATCTTTTTTCTTTTTCACATAATTATCAGCAAACGGTTTCAACACATCGGGTCTGCTACCAGCCCCTCCTCTTAATATACCCTGCCTACCATCTACATTTTGTCTCAAGGTAGCATTATCTATAGACTTGATACTAAACTTCATTATATATTACAGTAAGATTATTTTTATTATTTAATTTAATCTTCACCACCATCTAATTCTATCTTACCTACTTTATCTTTTCCATCCGTCCCTGCTACTCCCTCCTCTTGGACTTCTACTTCCATCACAACCTTTTCGGTAGTAGGTCTTTGTTCTACAGACATCTCAACATTATTTTTATCTTTTTCGTGTTCGGGGACATTATCAATATCGACAGGGACATCGGGAGTGTCCGTATCTTTTTCCTTATCTACAAACACAGACCCTCTCTTTCCACTATAATAATAAGCGTATCCGCCTTTACTCTGTTGATAACCAAAATACACCATATAATATTATTCAATATTTTATTTTTATTTAAATTAAAAAATACTATTAACTACTTCCTCTGCCTCCCAGTCTTCCTCATCTCCAAATAATTTCTTTTGACTAACGGGATACACACCATCAAAGTAATTAATAAAATCCTCTTCTTTTTTCTTATTTGGTATGTGATTACTTATAACCATAAACCTGAATGCTTGAGATAAAGTAATACTATCAAATAATTTATATGCGTCTTTCATTCCATCCCTATCACTTCTTAGTGTAGTAAATTCTTCTATGATAGTCTGCCTCTCTATCCTATTACTTATTCTACCTATCATAACTATATCGGTATTCATTCGTATTGTTTTCGGTATTGACTTACTCGCCTGTGTAATTAAAATAACACTTATACCATTTCCCTCGACACCGTCATTTCCTAAGTGCCTACCATTCACACTTAACTTTCTTATCATACTATTATTTCTCATAGAGTTCTCGCCTTTCTCTTCTCCTATTACATCATCTAATACAATCAACACTCTGGATTTTATCATTTTCTTTTTATCCGTTTGTTTTTTATTATACGCCTTAACTTCTGCCTGTTTATTTGCTATATAAGGTAGGTGTTCCATAGTCCTGAATCTATAGGTCTGTGGTATTTGTCCTTCGTATCCTGCGTTTGTTTGACTGAATAAAAATACATAATCAAATTTTTTAGATGAGTTATAAACATCGTTTAGTAAAGATTGGATTTTTTCACTCTTCCCACTTCTTCTCGGTGCTACCACCATCATAAAAAATCCATCGGGTAGTGTTTCTACATCAAAGGGTTTGACTCTGCTATCTAATTTTAATCCTTCATCATAATATTCCGTCTGTGGATTGTCGGGGTCTGCTTTTTTCATTATATACTATACACATATATTATTAATGTGTTTTGCTGTAATAAATAAGTGCGTATCGGTTTCCAGTATAACTTGCTGTTTTATGTTCGTAGTTCTTACCATTATAAAATAACCACTTGTTATGATTGTTGATATTTTTGACTGTATCGTTTTCACCTATTTTAAAATCAATACCTCCACCACTAAAACTTCCTATACCTAAACAGTAAGAGTTTCCATTATTATTTTTATCAAAATGATACTCTGTTTTCACATCGTTATTAATAAGTATGCTTGTGTATTTAAAATTTGGATTGTGTGTCTTAATCAATTTCTTTAGTAAATCCCATATAGGTTGTTTGGATGCCTGCCTACTCTCCCTACTCAATACTAAATTTTGTCCTTTCGGTTTAAAATAATTTCTTACTATACCAAAATTCATAGTGTATAATTTCTTACTGTGGTCGTTGTTAGTTATATTACTTCGTGCGTGATTCGCTGCCCCTGACCTCGCCTGTTTATTTCTATCTGGGAATGTTTCTTTATCTAATATACCTATTAATTCTTTTACTATTTCTGCCTCTCCACCCTTGTAAGACTCCAATCTGATACTTTTATTAAATTCATCCATTATATTCTATAGAGAGATTATTTTGTTTTTAGTTTCAAAGATGGATTAGGTAGTTCTTTTACTGCCCTATTCAAATAATTATCCATAACCGCATCTACTCTTGTGGAGGGGTCTTTAATATCTCCTATTTTATCTTTACCGCCAATCTTGATAGTATGTCCGCTTACCCCTCTTTGTTTATAACTACCCATACCTCCTCTTTGATAATAGATACCTTGTGCTATTGCTCTGCTGTATGGGTCGTGTTTCTTACTTTTCAAATCCCCATCTCTATGACCTAATCCTACTGAGGTAGTGCCTTCTTTCCCTATTGTCCTTGATGATACTTGGGGTATAGACATCTCGTTAGGTTTTCCACCTGATAAATATTGTTGTAAGTATGTATCAATAGGGACTATAACACCTACCTGTAGAGTATCACCTCCTCCACTTCTATAATATTCTCTAATAGATATTTCCATATCCTTATGATGTTTCCTTACTACTTCTACCTTATCACTTTTTAGAGCGTCTTCTTTATCACCTTGATGTGGATTACTTCTAAATTTTTCTATGTTATTATCATAAATAAGGTGTAATGCTCGTATCTCTTCTTTTAATCTCGCTATATTCATTTTGTTTCTCTGTGAGTCTTCTTTATCACTACTCCCTCCACCTTTTACTATTCCAGATGGGGTCATACCTACTCCACCTCTACTCGCGTCTAAAATATCGGGTGCTTCATCTATCGCACCTCTATTATCGGGTAGGTCAGCGGGAGGTGGTTGTTCTTCCCTAATCTCTTCAGCGTCTTCGGGTGGTGGTTGAGTATCTTGTTCTTTTTGTTTTTCTGCGTCTGTGTCTTCCCTATTTTGTTCGCTATCTTCGGGTGGTGGTTGTGTTTCTGCGTCAGGTGCGGGTCTTGGACCTACGGGTGGTTCGCCTTTTAAACCTTCATCTTCCGCCACATCTTCTAATTTTACTGTTTCCCCATCTTTTTCTCCACCTATTCCATCCTCCGCCTCATCTTCACTTAATACTACACTATCCAATAGGTCTTGTGCTTCTTTTGATTTTTTATCTTCTTCTATTTTATCTTCTGCGTCTTTCTTTGCTTTTACTTTATCTGCTTCTATTTTATCTTCTGCGTCTTTCTTTGCTTTTGCTTTTGCTGTTTTATCTTTTATCATCTGCTCTTTTGTTTTTCCTACTGGATTATCATCTTTTCTTAATTCACTGAGAATCTCTGTCTTTCTCGTTTCATCTGCTCGTCCTTGATTTGGTGTTATTTCCGCTAAAATATTCTTAAATTCTACACTATTCTTATTAGTCATACGATTCGCGTAAAATCCTGTTGGGAATGTTCCACCTTTCATCGCATCCGTAATATCATTCGCAGTAAAAGGTGTTCCATCTGCTTTAATAAACGGTAGATTCTTAGCGTTTCCCTTTGATAGTCCTGCTTTTGGTCTATTATCTACACCTTTTACCAAATCATTATACTTTTCTTCCACATATTCAACATCTGTTAATATTATCTTCTTATTCTTAATCCTATCTTTTACAGATTTTATACGACTCTCGGCAGTCTTCATAATCTTAATCAATTGTGGTAATTCACTGGTTCTCCCTAAATCTACAGTCATAATATTATACACCTTTTCTCTCGTACTCACCCAGTTATAAATCGCTTGAGGTAAAGTGGTATCGACAGATTGTTTAGAAGTTTTAGACATATTATATACTTAATTTAGATAAAAAAATTGTTTTTAAATTTAATAATAATATTAATCTATTATATATATTATGGCTCATATAAATAGCGACCCAGTTCATTCTATTAACGCAGACATAATTCACATTACAGGGCATACGGTAGTCGGTAATGAGATTGATGTGAAAACAGACAGCAGTCAAGACATAAGATTCAATCAAGATGTAATATCTACTGGGAGCATTAGGAGTGATTTATATGCTACTAAGTCGGGTGATTTATGGTGTATCCCTAACTCAAATAGTATAGGATTTCAAAAACCCGTAAATTTCGGTAATAATGCTATTTCAGGTATAGCAGGTATTTCACTAACCGCATCTCAAATCCAAAGTAGTAATTATAACGGACAGACTCTCGACCACGAATTAGACCTACTCACTACCGCACAAAATACTATATTAGGTAGGACTCAAGGTTTAACAGCAAACAGATTAGCGATAAGTAATAACGCAGGGATTTTAGCAACAGGTAGTTTAATAGAGAGTAATTTAAATACTTTATCTGGAAATCAAACCATATCAGGTAATAAAACTCATAGTGGAGATATTATAATAGATGACCTAACAGCATCAAGATTGGTATTAAGTGATGGTAGTAAAAAATTAGTAAGTGGTATAGCAGAAAATACTATAAATATTTTAGCGGGTAATCAAACGATAAGTGGTAATAAAACACACTCAGGTGATATAACTATCAACGATTTAACAGCATCAAAATTAGTTGTATCAGATAGTAATAAAAAATTAGTAAGTTCAGTAGCGTTGAGTGAGTTAGCACAATTAGACTCAGCACCCGTATTTACTGGGATAGTAAGGGGAGCGTCTTTTAAACAGGGAGCATCAGCATTAAATTTTTCTCATTTGGCGGGTAGTGTGGGATTTTCCGCTATAACAGGTTCAGTAGCAGATAGTCAATTAAGTAGTAATGTTCCACTAAAAACCGCAGATATTTTTCAAACCAAATCGGGGGAGTTAGTAAATACGATGAGGACTGTTAGTGATACTACTGGAGATAATAGTAAATTAACTTTTAGTAAAATATTAGCAAACGGAAATTCGGTATATGAGAATTTTATTAGTGCGTATAATACGGGACAGATGGTTTATCAAACATCTACCGCCACAGGTCATAGGTGGAATATAGATGATGGAACACAATACCTTAAACTAACCAAAACAATATTAGATTTGAAAGCGGGTATGTTAATAACAATAGGAGGGACACAAATAGACAGTGATGACCTATCAAATAAAGACGCACTCTTCCACGACGACGATAATTTTGTAGCAACAGGTCAGTGTAGTTTTACTAACAGATTAACCGTTGGATTATCAGACGACGGGGCGACAGCAAATAGGGGAGTTTATTATGGATTACATACATTCAATCACGGCATAAAACTAATAGGGGAGACTAATGTAACGAGAGTAAATCCATTCTCCACAGCAGGTAATCTTAATATTTTAGGAGGTAGTAAATTAAAATTAAAAAACTTGAGTGATTTAGAGGTGGAGTCAGGAGCAGACCTTATAGTAAAATCAGGTGGAGATATATTAATAGATTCGGGTGGGGTATTAACTAACAACGGGACAACAGCACTGGCGGGGACTTCTGCTATAACCGCTAATATGACTATAAGTAATAATGCTTCTTCTATCTATTCATCAGGTAGCACAATAACATTAAATAGCGGTAGTGATTTAGCGTGTGAAAGTGGTGCTGATGTTATAATAAAAAGTGGTGGAGATATACTACTTCTTAGTGGAGCAGTATTAACTAACAACGGGACAACAGCATTAGTAGGGACAAGTGCTATTACTGGAAATATGACTATAAGCAATAATGCGGATTTTATAACATCATCAGGTAGTCAAACTACTATTAACTCTGGAGGTATTTTAGAAGTATTAGATGGAGGTATAAGAAAATTGGGGACTAACTGTATTACAAAAATAAATAACGCATTACCATCTGTTAGTAATTCAAGCATAGTATATGATACAGCAGGAAAACCAGCATTCATAAAAGGATTTCACGGAGAGCAATATTTACGGAGTGTATTTCCAGCATCCCTATTAGCAACTAATCAACCAGTACGAATGAGGTTTGATGTAATACCTATTGAAAATGATAGTAGTGTTATTTCATCTAATTATAGACAGTCCGTAACAGTAGATACTCATAATAGTCTTCAACCATTCGCCGATGACGGGACAGCGAGAGATGCTCGACATCAAATAGCACCTACCTACAACATAACAAGGGACGGGACATTCGCCAGTAGTTCATTAATTAGTGAGGTTAATTTAGTATTTAATGACGGACACATATCAGGTAGCAACGACCATAAAAGCGTTTTTATAAAAGGGTGTGGGTATATCAATTGGGGACACTCAGGGTGGGGTAGTCATATTCAAGGAGCAACCAATAAATTCGTAAGACTGGGTGTAAAATGTAGTGAAACCGTAAGAGTATTAGCAGACGGACAACCAGTAGGAACTGTTAATAGAACAAGTGGGGACAACCATCAGGGTATATCAAGCGGTTCTACTGCCTTTCAATACCATATGTTCCCAGCGAAAGGCGATTATACTACTATAGAGGTAGTAATGTTTAATTTTACTCGTGATTTAAAATTAGATTTTGAGGTGTATCCTATTTCATATTGGAACGACCCGTAATATAAAATTTTATTTATTATCTGTAGTAAATTTATAATGAAGGAAAAAGAAGTAGAATCAAAACCAAAAGGAATAATTAAACTAAAAAAAGGTAGTAAAGAAGCAAAAGACTATATGGCGAAAATGAGGGCGATGAGGGGTAAAGGTAAAAAAAAGAAATAATTAAAATTTATAATTAATATATCAGTATAATACATATGCCTTTATTACATCTAAAATTAAAATGCCGAGTAGAAGGTGGGAATGAATGTGAGGTGGATTTACAACACGAAATCCGTAGTCAAGTTTTCAGATACAAAAAATCTTTGTTATGTGTTATACCCGATGAAAATACAGGAGCGGACGGTGATGCCGATGGTAGTAATTTGGATATGTTCCCTGAGGGGTGTGTAATGGTTGATTTACCGTTTTTTACTGGATTTGAAATAACCAGTAATGTAGGAGCAGGTGGATTACTACCAGTAGTAGCACAGAGTATAGCAGGACAATATTCAGCATCTTCCGCAAGTGAGGCGAGGAGATTGGATATGGCGTGTGATTATCATATCAATCTTAAAGCAGAATTAATACCGCCAAAATTTGTAGTAAAAGTTTTTAAAGCAGATGGTATTACAGCACAACCGATGACCCTAAAGACCGTAGGTGGTCAGGCGGCGAGTGATACGGGATTTGTAAGACAGATAGATTTATTTTTTGAATATGAGAGTAATAATTTATTCTTTTAATTATATATATGGCGACTAAAGTAAGTTATGATTTTTTACCGAATGGCGAAACAATAGAGATAAAAGATGACAGTAGAACGAACGCAGACAGAACAACAGCAGAAGAGATAGTAGCACCACCTCCAGCATCCACTCCAGCAGAGATAAGAGAAAATCTATTTGGATTAAAACAGGGGACAGCACAAAATATGGCGTATGAAAAATTTTTAGAGAACGACATAGATAAAGATAGACCTTTTGATTATTCAGTAGAAAAATTAGATAATCAAGAACTACCTACTAATAAAGATGAAATCACGAAAGCAACTATATTAGAATTTTGGAAATACAGCGATGAAGCATATTTTAGTAAGGAAAAATTTGACGCAAAAGAAGAGAAATATGGGGACGCAAGGGACAAAAGCGTTATATATGAAACGAATGGAAGCGAAGCAAGGGTTTATATATGGGACGAAAAAATGGTTATATCTTTTAGAGGAACGGATACAACAGAAGGGTTTATATCTGGGTCATTTATGAAGGATATCTTAACCGATTTATCGACGAAAATACAGTCATTAGAATACATAGGGATTGGAGATAATTTTAATAGTGATTATCGTGGTATGGTTCATCAAGGATTTGCGGATTATATGATGGAACTTTACCCTGAACTTATGAATTTAATTTATAGTGTTTATGGTGATACTGTAAAAGAGTTATATACCTGTGGTCATAGTCTTGGTGCGATTACAGCACAAATATTTTCATATAAATTATTGGTAAATGAGGGTGTTATTACTGATAGGGTATATACTTATGGGTCGCCTACTGGTATATACACCTTTGGTGATGTGTTAGAAAATGAAATGAATATAGTAAATATTTTACACACTCACGATATAGTAGGATATGTAGCACCGTTTTTCCAGCATCACGGCTATAAAGTTATGATTGATTTAGACAACAACATACATACATACAAACCCTTTGAGGACATACCAAGTCATTATTACGAAAAAGATAGTGCCTTAGCATACGCACTTAGGAAAAATGGGGTGTATAGGGAAGATGTTATAGAACGAAAAGATGTAACGAGCAGAGTCCAAGAGCAATTGGATGGAGCAGTAAAAGATAAGGATTACGATAAATATGTTAATGAAGGTAGGATGCGACAAAATATAGATAATGTTAGAAGTTTTTTAACGAGTCTATTATACAAACCTCAACAACGCTCCGCAGTAAAAATAGCAAAAATACTAATGGAGAGTGGGACAACCTTTTATCATACAAAATACGACGAGATACTAAGGAAAATACCAGACATAATCAATCTAAAACCTGATACTAATTCATACAGTTATAACCCCGACTTACGATTTCACCACACTACTGAAAAAGATAGATATGATTATAAGGGGAGTGTAGGTGGGGAGCATTTATATAAGGATTTGTTAGATAATAAATTAATTACTACTAAAAATAAATCTGATGGAATTCACATAACACACCTAAATAAGACAGAACCTATAGGAATATTTTTTTATGAAAAAGAGGAGGATATTTTAGATAAAGCAATAGTATTTTATAATTAAATTTATTTATTAATTTTTTTTTCTCAGGGTTATACATAATGTCTAATACAATCATAAACAGTAATAGTAATAGTGCCTTAGTATCAACGCTGATGGAAAGTAATGAAGCAATAGTTAATCCCTTTACCTACGCAGAAAAAAATATAGTCCCTCCACACTCAGTCCAAATCGTATCAGTCCCTCCACTCAATACAGGAAATTTAGTAGCAAACGGGACTATTGATTTTGATATACCTAAACAGGGTGTATTACGCCGTGCCGTATTAGATTGTATTTTTAAAAAGAGTGCCGATAGTGAAACACAGTGTCCTACTGGATTTTTATTCGCCTTTGAGAGTATTGAGTTATTATCAAGTGGTAGGCGTATCTCTCTACTAACTACTGAGGGTATTATGGCTAAAATTAGTGATATGCCCTTTCAGGTAAAACAAGCGTATCGTAATGCCCTCAATATGGGACCGACTGCCCTTACTGCCTCAGGAGTCCAAGACTATCGTGTGGTATTACCTTTGGATTTTTTCTTTACTGATAATAGTAAATACAGTCTTATAACTAATTTTGTAGAACCTTTAAGAGTCAGGGTAAAATTCAGCGACCTAAAAATACACATAGATAATAATGTTACGACCGACCACGCCCCCTCTATTACTCAGTGTAATTTACAATGTGAATACAGAGAACTACCTAATCAATACACAGATACTCTTATTGATGCTAACTATGGAGATGGTATGCTTACTCAATTGATTACACAGTCCCAGTATGAAACCGCTAAGAATTTTACTGTTACCTCTACTACTACTGAAGAATCTGTGATAGAGATTGACTTAAAAGAAAATGGAGCGGTGAAGGCGATGTATATTATGGTATATGTCCCTCATACTCAACAGGCGGCGACACGACTAACTACCGACCAAGTTAATTTAAATAAACCCTTACCTATCAAGACCATAAAATTAGAAGCAGGAGGACAGACTATTATGGAGGTAGCAGGTGAATATCTACAGTATTGGGGACGGAGTGAAAACGGTAAAGACCGATACCACGCAGCAGGAGGGGCATTATCAGCATCAGGAGATAACGCAGACAACGGTCATTTTATTTATAAAATTGATTTTGGTATGGGTCGAGAGGATACTACAAATGTTATATCATTCAGGGAGTTATCCAATAAAAAACTCACCGTAACGATGTTAAGAGAATTAAATAATAATACTGGTTTCGGGCACGGTATAACGACCCTAAGAGGTAAGACTGGTAAGTGTCAAGTAGTCTATGAAACAGCACAACTGATGACGACACAATCCAGTAGTGGGCGAATTAATTTAAGTTTGAGTAATTAAAATATAACTACTACATATGGTAAAGTTATTAGAAGTAAAAGAAAGTAATAATAAAAATAAAAAATTAGTAGCAATTTACGATGATAACAAAAAAGTCCATTTTGGGACAGACAGTAATTATGTATATAATAAATCAAAGACAGATAAGGATAGGGAGAACTACATTAAAAGACATAGTATGAACCCTTTAGAAAAGGACGCACTAAAAAATCCAAGAACACCCGCTACCTTATCTATGGAGTTATTATGGGGTAAGAGCAGAAGTCTAAAATCCAACATACGGACATACAAGAAAAAATATAATCTTTAGTTATTATAATGGAAGAATCAGATAGTTATAGTAAAAAATATTACTACACTAACAGAGAGCGAATATTAGCACTACAAAGGGAGAGGAGGAAAGACCAAAACTTTAGAGATAAAATGAAAATCTATTACCGCAACTATTATAAAGAAAACCGTAATAAGATATTAGAACAATCAAGAACAAGGAGAGGGTCAGGGGTGAGAGGTGGTAGTCCAGTAGGACTTCATATAAGGAGGGGCGAATTTGTTATAACATTTTAATATATAAAGAATAAACATATTATATATTATAATGGTTAATAAGTGGTTATTGAAATACGAGATTACCTTTGATGAGAGTGGTAGTCCAACTACTATGAAATTTAAAAGTATTAATGAATTTTTAAATCTATATGGTAATGAATTAAATCTTAATAGACAAAAATGTTATAGGATAAGAAAACAACAGTATAGCACTAATCAAGGGACATCAGCAACAGCATTAAAAAAATATGGTAATATCATTATCAACGACATAAGAGAAGAGATAGCGAGTAAGATGGTTAGATGCGAAATTTAAATTAACTTAATTTTTAAAAAAAATTTGAATTTTAAAGGAAATTTTTTAATTTAAGTTAAATTAAATTTAAATTAAGTTAATTTTAAAAAAAATTTGAATTTTAAATTTAAATTAAAAAGCAATTTAAAGAATTGGCGATTATATGAATTATAAAATGAACGAAAACGAAAAAGGCGAAAATAAAAATCTTAACAGTATAATAATGGTATCTACATTTGTGAGAAAATCTTTAAGACAACACTTTACTTTAACTAACGAGGAAATTGTCTTATACGCACAGGAGGCGGATATGACGGTAGATGAGTATTACTTGTATCTAAAACAACAGCGACAAGATGAAAGGGAAAGACAACAGAGAGCAGAGAACGCAAGACGAAATAGAGAGTATCGAGCGAGGGAGAGAGTTAAAGTTTATAAAAATGATATAATTGAGAAATTGGAGGATTTAGTATCCAAAGATTTAGATGAGGTAAAAATATCTTTGAAAAAATTAAATAATGATTTGAGTGGTATATTAGAAATATTATCAACATCCACATCTTTAATAATAACTGGTGGGTCTTCATCTTGGACTTTGAACGCAAGAAATAGAGGGGTTATCAAACAATTAATAGAAGGAGCGATATTTACTGAAATAGTTGAGAGTAGTGTTAGCGATGAAGAGTTAGTAGGTGTTATTAAGAACTTTGATTTCATAACCGTTAAGAGAGTAAAACCTATTACTAAGATAAACAAAAAGAAAAATACTCAACCATCGGGAAAATGGTTTAGGTATTATCATAAAATAGAAGGATATGATTTTACAAGACTTCAATTATTTACAGACCATCAGGATAAACAATACGACGATAACTGTTTTGTATATGCTCTTAGGATGTTTGGATTGGAAGAGTTAGAATTAAATACAATCAAAAATAAAATTACTATGAGATGTTTTCCACAAAAAGAAATAAAACCTTTGGCGTTAGCATTAGGATTATTTGTTGAGATAGTAAGACCTGATTGTAAGAACAATATAACTTATGGACTACCCGCTCTTAGAGATAGTAAAAGACATATCAAGTTAGGATTAATAGACGAGCATTATTTTATCCACGAACCCTTACAACAGGAGATAACCTCTTATGCTATTAAGAACTATGATAAAGATAATGAAGACCCCTTATGGTTTAAACGCAGAGATAAAACCCATTACGGAGAAGGACTTAGTAATACTTATAAATTGATGATGTGCCTTATCAAATATAAAGATGCCGTGCTTACATTAATCCCACGAGAAGACTTACTTAAGACGCAATTTTATGATAAGAATAGTAATATTGAAAGTTTATGTTATAAACCTGATATGTGTTTGATGAGTGCTGATGACCGTATTGATAAATATTTATCTGGTGTTGAAAAGAAAAAGAAAAGACTACCTAATTTAAATATCTACTTTGATTTTGAAACGAATACTAAATACAAGACAGAAGAAGAGAAAGTTATTCATAAAGCGTATATGGTTTGTTGGTTAGCGGAAATACCCAATCAAGAGGAGTTTAATGATGTTGATGTAGAACACGCTATTGGTAATAATTGTGCTAAGGAGATGTTTAAGTTTTGTGCTACTAAATACGGGCAAAAATATAGTATGACTTTTATCGCTCACAATTGTGGATATGATTATAGGTTTTGTCGAGAGTTTAGTTATAATAATAATTTTATCCAACAGGGACATAGTTTAATTTGTGGTAGTGGTGGTATATACGATAATGCTGGACGAATGGTAAATATTAATTTTAAGGATAGTTATAAAATGATATCCACTCCATTAAGAAAATTTTTCAGTATGTTTCACTTAGAAGTATTCAAAGAGTATATCCCTTACGAAATGTATTCCACCGAAAACATAGAAGATGTATTTTTACAAATTAGTGAGGTAGATAAATATTTGGATACAGAAGATAATAAGAAAACCTTTTATGATAACTGTGTTAAATGGAAATGTTATAATAGAAAGAATACTAAGATTGATATAATAAAATACTCTTTGAAATATTGTGAATTGGATTGTCTTGTATTACAAAAAGGTTATAGTAGTTTTAGAGAGAGTATCAAAACGATAAGTAAGACCTGTTATAAACTTGGTGATGAGTTAGGATTAGAACCTCTTAATATAGATAACTTTTATACAATCAGTAGTGTAGCAATTAAAATCCACGAGTTAGATGGATGTTTTACAGACTGTTTTCGGTTAAGTGGTATCCCAAGAGAGTTCCATCAAAAATGTGTAGTAGGTGGTAGAACTATGACGAGAGAGAATAAAAAGGTAGTAGCAACAGCGAGAAAGATTACAGACCCTAATCATAGACATTTTGGTAAAACTCAATACATAGATGACTTTGATAGTGTATCTAATTATACAAGTGCTATGACGAGGATAGAAGGGTTTATCAAAGGAGCACCTATTGTTATCCCTCCCTTAAAATACAAAGACACAAAACAATTAATTGAGGTTTTGAATGAACTATCAAATAATAGTCATTACTTTATCCAAGTTAAAATTTTAAAAGTTGGTATCCATAGACAATTCCCGTGTATCAGTATTCATAATGAGAAGACAGGCGTTAGAGATTTTACGGATTATGTAGAAGGTGAAGAAATTTACTGTGATAAAACTATGTTGATGGATTGGATAGAATTCCATCAGATAGAAGTAGAACTATTACGAGGATACTATTACAACGAAGGATATAACAATCAAGTAAATATTACTCAGGAAACATTATTTAATAAACGATTAGAAGAAAAGAAAAATAAAAATCCCATACAAGAAGTTTATAAATTAATTTTGAATAGTAGTTATGGTAAGACTTTGGAGAACGCACACGAAGATGAAACGAAATTTATCCCCGTAAAAGATAGAGAAAAATTCATATCAAGAAATTATAATTTTATCAAGTGTATCAAAGAAGTAGATGGAAAGGTATTAGAAGTTAAACAGTATAAACCTATTGACGACCACTTTAACGATGTACATCAAGGAGTATATATTTTAGGTATGAGTAAAAGAATTATGAATGAGGTAATGTGTTTGGCGGAAGACGAAGGTTTGGATTGTTATTATACAGATACAGATAGTATCCATATGAACTCTTTGGATGTCCCATTATTGGCGGCGGCGTATGAAGATGAAAAGAATTATGGTAGGGTTTTGATAGGAAAAGGGTTAGGACAATTCCAT
>Ga0075443_10000549_pt1 | contig 15856 bp, 26 predicted proteins | sample CoawatmetaG00DNA_3_FD_71583 | JGI IMG/M metagenome (GOLD analysis project Ga0075443, IMG submission 71583) | Marine microbial communities from the West Antarctic Peninsula - Coastal water metaG006-DNA | ecosystem: Environmental > Aquatic > Marine > Coastal | place: Atlantic Ocean: West... | reverse complement strand
AGAACAGGAGGAGATTCTAAGTTTTTAAGACTTAATAGAATGCGACTGATGCAAAAAAGTACATCTAAAATTCTTAAAACTAAAAGTATTTTAAAACGTTATCCGGATAGAAGAACATTAGTATTTTGTGGATTGACAGATATAGCAGATTCTTTAGGTATTCCTTCGTATCACAATAAGGTTAAGGAGAAAAATGTGTTTGAAGACTTTGTAAGTGGTAAAACAAAACAACTAGCAGTAGTAAAAATTGGTAACTCAGGTGTAACTTATAAAAAGTTAGGTATGATTATCATTAATTACTTTGATAGTAATGCAGAGAATCTTGCTCAAAAAATCAACAGAGCTATGACTATGGAATTTGATAATCCAAGTAAAAAAGCAGAAATAGTTATACTTTCAAGCAACGAAAGTGTTGAAAGAAAATGGCTATCTAGTGCTTTAGAATTTTTTGATACCAATAAAATTACGTATATTAATTAACATTTTAAAAACAGATAAATGGAAGAAAAGAAATCATTATTACCAACGCAAGTAACTATCTCTGAAGCAACTGACCCTAGAGATTTTGTAATTGTAGGAATTCCAAAAATTGGAAAAGGAACTATTTTAGGTGCATTAACACGAGAAAAAAATGCAATTGTTTTAGATCTAGAAAAAGGAGGTTATGAATACATTGATGCTAGAAAAGTTTCGTCTTATGAGTTAGATACAGACAGCGAATATGATAGTTTTAAAAATTATATCAAATGGAGAAATGCTCTCCTTGCAGAGAAAGGTAGATATGATTATTTAATTATCGATGGTTTGTCAGATCTAGATGCTTTATCAGTTATTGGAGGTACTTTGACTTACATGAATAGTACTATTGGTAAAAAGTTTAATCGTGCAGGAAACGTTTCTGCAGGAGAAAAACTAAAGTATGGACACAAAGACTGGAAACCTGTAACAAGTTTACCTGACGGAGCTGGTTTGTAAAATAGCCAGTACCTGCTTAACTGCTGGAAACTCTTGAAAATGTATAAACTACAATAGTGGAGAAATCACATTATGAATGTTTAAAAATTATACATTATAAGACAATCAGCATCCAAATCTCTAAGGTAATTTATTACTAAGAGAAAGGTTCAACGACTATCCCCCGGAAAGGGAGTACTTATGTGTTCATACTGGTTATGATTACATTAGGAAATGGCAGGATTTTTATTATATTTGTAGTATGGAATTATCAAACTACAAACAATGTTCAAATATTCAATGTGTTTATAAAATTTTAAACACAGTATCTAAAAAAGTGTATATAGGAAGTACAATTAATTTTAAAGCAAGATTATCAAGACATGTAAGTGCATTAAATCGAAAAAAACATCATTCATCGACTCTACAAAGAGCATTTAACAAATATGGAATGAAAAATTTTACGGTTGAAGTTTTAAACTCTGATAAAATGACTTTAGAAGAACTTCATGCAAAAGAAATAACATATATATTAAAATACAATAGTGTAAAAACAGGTTATAATCAAATTTTAAACTCTAAAGAGTATGTAAAATTTAAACAATCTAAAAAAGCTATTAATAATTTTATATCTGCTAGATCTATACCAGTAGTGAGAATTAGTTTAAAAAACAAAAAAATAGTTCATTACAAGTCTGTATCAGATGCAGCTAAATCAATTAAAGAGCAAAGTACAAACATTTCTAAATGTTGTAAAAATAAATTAAGATACATTAAAAATTATGTATTTGTTTACAAAAAAAATTACAATCCTGATTTAGATTATACGAAGCTAAGAAAAGTTAATTACGGACATAGTCCTGAATCAAACGTTCAAAGAGCTAAATCTAATCCAAGAAGTAGAAAAGTTTACAAGTTTAATACAGAGTCTAAATTAATAGAAGAGTATTATTCAATCTCTAATTGTGAAAAAATGAATGAAATACCTAAAGATACTTTAAAATACAAAATATTAAAAAGAACTCTAGTCAGAGGACATTTGTATTCATATAATAAAAATAATATATAGTCTAGTCTTTATGGAGACATAAAGTTAATAAAACGTATCAACACACTAGAAAATGGTTTATGGATCAAATAAACATTTTTAAACAAATCAGTTCTTTTAGGCTATATGCTGCTCACATCGTAGATAAATATATTAAAGATGATGGTAAAGAAACTGTTTCTGGTAGTGAAATTGCATTGACCGGACAATTAAAGAGAATTTTTGCGTCAAGAGTAACAGCTCTGGGCAAATTAGTAGTAGATAATGATAAGCGATACTTAAGTTTTGATGTACAAAATGATAGTATTATAGCAGGCAGTAGAAGTGCTGCACTTGCAGGGAAAATTCTTATATCTGAAAAGATGAAAGATGGTGAAGTAGTAACATATTGGAATAATATTTTTAAAGATTAATTAAATGAACGATCCACAATTAATAGAAGAAGAAGGACAAGATGTGCCTAGAGAAGATAACAGAGGTGAAGGAGTTACTGTAGAAGATGCAAAAATATTAGTTGAAGAACCACAAGCACGATTACAAGAAGAACTAATTGATGGTCCTATGACTATGCGAGAGGATAGAAAATATCCTGATAAAAAAGCATATAAGGAACCAAGAAATCAAATTCTTAAAAATCATGAAATTGTTATTCAATTTTTAGATGTAGGAATGGTTGTAAGATTAGGTTGTAAATCTATTGCGTTTACAACATTAAAAGAAGGTATGAGTGAACTTAACAAGTATGTTAAGGATCCTTATACTGCAATACAGAAGTGGCATAAAATATTTAATCAAGAAGAAAATTAATAGTACGAGTATCAGAATTTTTTATAAATAAAAACAATAAGTAAATAAAAACGTAACATTATGGGTGCAATTAAAGGAAAACAAAAAGTAGCAGTAGAAGATTTTGGTAAGAAAATTGGATTAGTTGAAGTAGAAGTTCTAATAGTAAATCCTACTGAAGAACAATACAAAGACATTCTTGGGATGGAGCTAAAAGAAGATAGTAAAGCTGCTATTTATAAAGGTGAAAGCAAAGACGGAAACAACTATGTGCGAGTTGATTTCTGGCTAAGACCTACAGTTAAAGAAGGAGAACCTTTAGCTAGACCTTACAAAGTTTCTTTCTTTTTAGAAGATAAAGACAGATTAAACAAAAATGAAACTAAAACACAGTTTATCAATAACATTGGTATTTGTTCTTGGGGAGAAGATGATTCTAACTTACCTGAATGGTTTTCTAAAAGAGATTTTAGAATTGCCAAGGGTGGAGAAGAAGATTTTTATGGATTCTTAAGAAACTGGTTAGGTGGATTAGATTACAGAGATGGAGATACTGTTTTAGAATTAAATTGGAAAGATTTAATGAAAGGTAACATCTCTATGTTGACAGAACAAGTTGGTGGAGAATTTGCTACATCTTTTATTGGTTTAGCTACAGTTGCTGTCAAAGGAGAAGGTGAAAATATTAAAGAATACCAAGGTATTTATAACAAAGGGTTCTTACCTAGTTATACTTTACGTCACTTTGCTTTAGTAGACTATTCAGATCCTGCTGTACTTGCAAAATTAGCTGCTAAAACTACAGGACTAAAAATTCACGAACGTTTTGTAAAGAACGTAGTAGGTGAATATGGTTGTAAAGATGTTTACTCATTGAAATTATTATCTGATTACATAGCGGAAGATCACATCGTATCTAGCGATGACCCTATGAATGGTAGTGATAGTGAAGACGCAGAATACTAACAATTTAATCCCTCATGTTATTTTAATGTGAGGGATTATTTTTTATTTAAAAACAGAATGATTTCAGGAAAGAAAAAAGTATCATTAACGAGAGAAAGTATTTTGTTAAGGGTAACTCCTTATGATATATTTAAGAGATACATGCCAGATCAAAAATGGAAAGTGAATGAAGCTACTTTGTCTCCATTTAGAGATGAAAAGAATCCTTCATTTATGATAGGTAATAGATCAGGAACTTTAAACTTTATAGACTTCGCAGACACTAGCTTAAAAGGTGACTGTTTTACGTTTGTAAAAATAATTTATAGTTTAGAAAACATGGATGCTATACTTAAGATGATTGATAGTGATTTCAATCTTGGTATATCTAAAGGAACACCTACGCAAAACTTTAAAAGAATTACTAAATCAAATGTTCAACCTGAAGAGAAAGGTAAACGTTATTCATTAGTCCAGGCTACGATTCGTGCCTTTACTAAAGAAGAATTAGCTTATTGGAATGAATTTCATCAAGATATTTCAGACCTAAAAAGAGAGAACATATATTCTATTAAAAAAGTTTATCTAAATAAGAAATTATTTAATTTAAAAGAAACTGAATTAAGATTTGGTTACTTTTACGAAGGTCATTGGAAAATATATAGACCATTTGCTGATAGAAAAGTTAAATGGGTACCTAACAATGTTCCAATTACTATGCTAGAAGGTAAAGAAAATATCATTAACGTTAAAAATGCTTTTATTAATAAAAGTAAAAAAGACTATATGGTAATTAAAAAAGTTTATCCTCATACTTGTGCAGTACAAAATGAAGGAGAAGCATGTTTTTCTAAAGAAAATTTAGAATTTTTAAAGACAAACTCTGACATTCAGACTCTATCTTTCGATAGTGATGTTGCAGGTGTTAAAAACAGTCTCCAGGTAACTAAGAAGTTTAATTTTAATTATTCTAACGTACCTAAAAATTATTTAACTAGCAACATTAAAGATTGGGCAGAGCTTGCAAAAGTTCATGGATTATCTACAGTAGAACAATGTTTAAAAAATCAAGGAATAATATTATGAAAAGAACAGACCCAGAAGTTATTAATGCAATGGAATTTATTAAATCTAAAAGTAATGGTGAATTGCCATATAGATTTAGTTCATTTGAATGTGGTAAAATGATGGCTAAATTTTTAGTAGCTACTGAGGAAAATTTAAAATTTACTAAAACTAATCAGTTAATTGAATTTAAAACTAAAAAAAATAAAGGTCCAGATGCACCTACAGTTCAAGACGTGATCGATGCTTTTATGAAAATAAATGATAAGTCTCTTCCTGTTTTTGGTTTTATAGCTGAAGATAGTGCAGGAGAATCACTAAACATTGTTTTATTAAATTCTTTAGATGTTACCTTAGAAGATAGAGTAGATATTAATTTAATAATTAGTGAATAATGAATTGGTTATCCTTTAAAACAAAATTTCACCCTAGTTGGCATGTAAAAATTAAACCTTTTATTGAGAGTAAAGAATGCGATCAAATATTTAAAGCATTAAAACAAAAGTCAAAAGATGGAGAAAAATTAAGTCCAACTTCTTATAATACATTTAAAGCGTTTGAAATGCCTTTAAATAATATTAAGGTAGTTATACTTGGTGGCAATCCTTACGATGGTTTTATAGATGGTAAGCCTGTAGCTAATGGTAAATACTTAGACTGTTCTATAATAGAACAAAAGTCTTATGAATTGATGAATTTCTACAGAGGACTAGAGCTAGAACTATTTAATGGTTTGACTTTTAATTATGATTTAAATAACTATAGCACTCAATACTTACAAGACCAAGGAGTGTTCATGTTAACTTCTGCACTTACAATAGAAGAACATGGAGATCATAGCCAGTTGTGGGAACCATTTACTGATTTTGTTATGAAGATTATAGCAGATTTAGATGTACCTGTACTGTTCTTAGGAGAACAAGCACAACGTTATACTGACAGAGTTGATGAAGATTTGATATTCACATTAGATGAACCACAAGGAGTCACAGAAACTTGGGATACTAAAGATGTTTTTCAAAAAATAGATACATTTTTAGAAGAAGATAAAAAGCACATGGCAATCATGTGGTTAAGTGTTATAAACCCATTTTAAATACATAAATATGATAACAGTTAAAGTAACAACTATATTTTCTGATATGGTTTTTGTAAAGTCGTATGAGCGACAAGAATCGATTGACAAAAAAGAAGAAGTAAAAATTTTACATAGTAGTGGTAAATTTATGATCTTAGGTTGGAAACAAATCAAAAATAAGATTAAGAAAAAGTCTACTAAATACAAATCAAAAACTGGTGGTCAAGATTACTATTTATATTATTATGATTGGAATCCAGTAGATACTAACGAAAAATAAAACTAATACACATGGGTAATTTAGTAACAACAGATAAGACATTAGTTACAGAGAGTGACTATAGAAATGTTAATCTAGATAGTAGTTCTAGTTTAAAAGACTTTTCAATGGATAGACGTAAGTATTTTAGAAAATACGTACAAAATGAAATAGTCACAGAAAAATACAATGCTGCTGTATTCGCAGGTAACATAGTAGAATTGTTATTGTGGGAACCTCATTTGTTTGATGACAAATATTACATGAGTGCTGCAGTAAATCAACCTACAGGTTTAATGTTACTTTTTGTAGAATCTTTATATAAGCATGCAAAAGAAGCAACTGATAAAGAAGGAACAGTAAACAGAACTTTTTTAGAAATGAGTACAGATGCTTATGAAGATTCTGGTTACAAGCTTAAATACGAAGCTGTAGTAAAGAAATTTTCAGAAAGCGATGCAGTAATCTACTTTGAAGAGATATGCAACATACGTTCACGCAATTTAACTGTAGTTAACGCTAAAGATGTTACGAATGCAGAAAAAGTTGTTGAAGGATTACAAAATTGTCATTTTACAGCTAAAATTGTAAATCAACAAAGTAATAACAGATATGAAGTTCTTGATCAATTAAAAATCAAAGGTTACAGAGTAGATGGACATACTTTTAAAAGTATGATTGACAGAGTAATCATTGATCATGATACTATGGAAATAAATATTTATGATTTAAAATGTACATGGTCAGTAGAAGGGTTTTACAGAGAGTATTATTTACACAGAAGATCTTACATTCAAGCATATTTATATTGGAAAGCATGTCAGCATTTAGTGTCTATTACTCCAGAATTAGCAGGATACAAGATCAACAATCCACAATTTATAGTTTGTGATTCTATAAACTATTTTTCTCCGTTAATATACACGTTAGACGAATCTGATATGTATGACGCGTATAATGGTTTTGAATACAAAGGGAGAGATTATCCGGGTGTAAAAAAAATAATCAAAGATTTAGATTGGGCATTAGTCAATGATATGTGGAACGTTTCTAAAAGTAATTTTCTAGCTGAAGGAGTAATTAATATAAAAAATGAAGCATAACAAAACAGTTTCAAGTATTTTCTTAGCACCCACTTTAAAAATTCCTTCAAGTACATTAAAAGATTTTGGATTTGTTAATGCTTTTATTAAAGATGAAAATCTAGACGTTCAGTATGATAATGCGGTTTATTTATTATTTAAACCTATTGTAATGAAAGAATTTAATGTTTTTTTACAAAACGAATACAATAGAACAGATCAAATAGTAGAAGATTACAATCTGTCTAATGGAGGAATAGTAGTAGTTTATTTATTAGATTCTTATTTTATTAAAGATTTTACTTTAATTAAAAAAGGTAAGTATTCTAAAACTTCAGCAGAATTTCAAAAATTATTTAAAGAAAACATTGAAATAATTAATAATGAAAGACAGATTATTAGCGAAAAATCTATTCAATATAAGATTTTTAACAAAACTTTAGATTTAAAAAATTATTGGGAAGATCAGTTAAATATTACATTTTTACCTGAACATGAATTATGGGATGGTTTTAATTTTAATACAGAAACATTAAAGTATGAAAGCAATTAAATTATTACAAAACAACACAGAAGTAACCAAGCGCATGATCGCTTGGTTTACTAATAAAATGAATGAATCATTTGTAAAAGAAACTCCTGAAGAAATAAAAATTATGATGTTAGAAAAAGGAATTTCTTTAGAAACTTTAGGAATTATGATTGACGAGAATTCTAGAATGTTATTTGACTTTTTCGATGAACATCATGTTTATATTACTACTCCCAGAGATATGGATAGTGGTAGATTTAAATCATTAGTAAACGACGAAGTAGAGAACTTTGTTGATAGTAGAAAAGAAGCTGAATTGAAAGCTATTGAAATGGCTTTTGAACAATTAGAATTAATACTTAAAACAAAAACATAACATGGGTAAAAAAGTAACAGAAGCTAAGGCTAGTTTTCAGGATACATTAGATAATTTAAATAAAAAGTATGGTAAAGGAACTGTACTTACTTTAGAAACTAAACCGGATACAGACTTAGAAGTTTACAGTACAGGTTCTATTGATTTTGATTACACAGCATTAGGTATTGGTGGATTCGCTAAAGGCAAGCTATATGAAATGATAGGTTGGGAGGGCACAGGTAAAAGTACTATTTGTGGTCACGTTACAGCATCTTGTCAATCTAAAAAAGGTAAAGTTCTTTATATAGATGGCGAGCATGCAGTAGACAAAAAGTATTTTCAAGCTTTAGGTGTTGATACAGAATCTATGTTATTGTCTCAACCGTCTTGTGGCGAGGAGGGATTCAATGTAGCTTTAGAATTAATCAATACAGGAGAGATAGACTTAGTAATTATTGACAGTGATAGTTCTTTGATACCTAAAAAGCAATTGGATGGTGATATAGGTGATCATGTCATAGGTCACAAAGCTAAACTTAACAGTAACGCGTATCCTAAACTAAAGACAGCTCTTTCTAAACATAACGTTTGTGTTATTGTTATTTCTCAGTTTAGAGAGAAGATAGGTCAAATGTTTGGAGATCCCAGGACTACCCAGGGTGGACATGCATTGAAATTTTACAGCGACTGTAGAATGGAAGTATCTAAAACTCCTATCAAAGATGGTACAGATATTATTGGCCACCTTACTAAGATTAAAGTTATTAAAAATAAAATGGCTGCTCCATTCAAGTTAGCAACCTTTGAAATAGCTTTTGGTATAGGTATCGATAAGATTACAGAAGTACTTAATTTGTTGACTAAATTTAAGCTTGGTAGAAAGTACAAAGAAACTTATACTTTTGAAGATGTAAAATATGAAATCAATGACTTTAAGGAGATGATTCTAACAGACGAAAAATTACAGAATAGCTTAGTACTTGCTATTATGAAGAAGATTCAATCTGGAGCAGAAGAAGAAGCGCCTGAGCCTAAAAAAGGCATAAGTGGAAACAAAATTGGATAAAAAAGATACACCTTATGGAAACATAACTTTAAAAACATTGACAAAGGCTGTTAATCATATTTTTTCTAAACCTCCTCCTAAAAAACATTTCGTTTTCCTGAGAGGGTGTAAAACAAAAAGAATGGTATCAACTTTTGATCATTGTGGAGACTCTTCATGTAATTCATGTAATTATTTTAATAAAGCTTTAAAAAATGCCAAATAAATGTAAAACATGTGGTAATAATTGTGATGGAGACTTCTGTTTTCATCACAAACCATACGGAGGATTTAAAACTAAAACTGCAAAGCCTTTAAAAAAAGGTGTAACTTTTAAAACAGGTAAAGCCGGAAAGAAATCTCTTGAAAAAGCGTTAGAAATGCAGTATTTCTTTTTAAAAATATGGAATAAAAGACCTCACAAGTCTGAAGTATCTGGAGATTATTTAGGAGCAGAACCGTTATCTGCATACTTTCATCACATACTTCCTAAAAGTAAGTACCCTGATTTAGAATATAAAGAAGATAATATTATACTTTTGACACTTGATGAACATGCTAACGTAGAAAGTGATATGTACAAATACGATATAGTAAATCAAAAATGTAAAGAATTAACAATTAAATATTTATAACATGGTAGAAGCACAAGAAGATACAGCAGGTACTGCGTATCAATTAGTAAATTTTGGAACAGCCGTTAAAGCCATAAAACAAGGCAAACGTGCGTGTCGCCAAGGATGGAATGGTAAAGGATTATTTATTTTTGAACAAGTACCTAATTTAGTAGGAGTACACATTATACCAAAAATGTCATCTTTACCACAATCAGTAAAAGACGTTTTAATTAAAAGAGATCAACCAATTAAGTACTTAAATCAAATTGCATTAGTAAAACCTAACAATGAGGTTAACGGATGGTCGCCAAGTACAGCAGATGCATTAGCAGAAGACTGGATAATTTTAGATTAATAAATAAATAAATATAGATGAAAAATCAATTTTTTTACGAACACAGCGTAGTAGTACCACCTAAAGCAGATGCTCCAGAAGGTACAAAGAGTACAACTGTTATAATGAGAAACAGTCTTAATATGGATCTTGTATTAAGAACTCATCAAAATGAAGCAGGTAATACAGTAGTAGTATTGGATGATTTACATGAAAGAACTGAAGAGGTTCCAAATGTAGCGCCTAATGGTAAAGTAACTGGTATGAAGAAAAATCTAGTTACTTATCAAAGTGAAATTCCATTGAATAAGAAGGACACAGAAAGATTTTATAAATTAACAAACATAGAAAATGTCTAAAACACCTGAGTATAAAGTTTTTGGTAATAGAGTATTGATTCGTTTACCAAAAAGAGAAAATAGTAAAATAGAAGTAGATCACAACACTAAAGAAGCTTTAGAAAAAGAATTAGCTATTAAGCACGGTTCTGTAGAAGTTGTTAGTGTAGGAGAAACTGTAACTTATTTAGAAGTTGGAGACTTTGTTATGGTAGAGCCTAGTGCTCTTACTAAAGCATTAGCAATTCCTGCTTTATGTACAGATGATTTTATTATAGGATTAATTTCTCCTTTCGATATAATTTTACGATGGGTAAAAAAGTAATCATAATTGGTAATGGCCCTTCTCTGTTAAAAGCAGAGAATGGGTTATTAATCAATAAGTTTGATCATATAGTAAGATTTAATGCTTACTCTATAAACAAGTATGAAAAGTTTGTAGGTACTAGAACTGACTGTTGGATTAATACTATTAACTATCAGTACAAAGATAAAGAACAAAGACTTAAAGTTAAATACAAAAGATTTATATGGCATAGTTGGCAATGGAATCCATTACTAGACAAAGGTTATATTTCTTTTAAAGAACACTACGATAAAGAAAGCTTTCCTGTACGTAAAACAACTAGAGATACTATACTAGAATTACAAGAGTATGCTGAGGATAGTAACTACTTTAGTTATTCTACTGGACTAATAGCAATATGGATATATCTAAAGGAATATCCTTCAGTAACTATAACAGGATTTGATTGGTGGGAGAGCACTAATCATCATTATAATGATACTGCTCCTAGAGGAACTAATCATAATCCTAAAAAAGAATATTTGGTTATTCAAAAGTTGATCAAAGACAAAAAAGTTAAATTTCTTGCATAAAAAAACCCCCTAAACTTAAAATAGGAGGTAAATTCAAATAATAAATAAACAATATTTACTCTCTTTCAGAAGGAATACCTTTAGGCATCAGTCTAACTGTACCATTTTCTACTCCTTTCTTCATTAAATTTTCAATTACGTTATTAGCTTCCATAGCTCTGGCCAATTTAATTGACTCTGGAGAAGAAATAATTCCACGTATTGTGTTTAAATATAAACCAAATTCTTGACCTGTTAATTCAAATCTTGCGTCTGGATCCCAAGTGTATTGTTCTGAAGGATTGTAAACTGGTTTAACTGGTGTCATTTTAATAGCATCTTTTGTGCCTTTGTTATCGCTCATAATATCTGTTTTGATGATGATACAAATCTAACTAAAACTAATTGATTATAAGAATAAGTTACAATATTTTAGTTAGTATCTAATATATTCCTATATTTGTAATGCGACATCTAATTATCAACTATGTTACTATTCATCCATGAATATCTGTTTTAAAGAACCTAATTTCTTGTTAGGTTCTTTTTTTTGTCTTCGCAATTTTTCAACTCTTTTTTTAAGTCTTTGATATCATGTTTTAAAAACATTATCTCAGTCATTAATAAAACTTCATCTTTAGAATGCTGGATTCTTTTTTTAGCAGCAACATTGTTATATTCAATGTTTTCTGTGTTAGTAGTTTGACCACTGTAAAAAGTATTAAATGTGTTAGTTCCTATGACTACAGGAAACACAAAGAACACAACAATATTTTTTAGCCTGGAACCAAAACCCTCTACTTGACCTAACACAGTATCTTGTGGCATAATTATTTCTTTTTAATTATACTAAGTTTCGCTACAGCTTTTTCTATTAATGGCCTTACCATACTTCTAAATCCTAAAATATCAATTACAACTAATCCTAATCCCCATTTATACCAATCTGGTAATAAGTTTAAAGCTTGGTAACTATCTGTAAAAAATAAATTTAATTTAGTCCATTGCCCGGTTTTAAAAGCGACTATAAATGGAATTATATTAGTAACAAGTAAAGGAGTTAAAAACAAATAAGAAACTACTTCATCTTTTAAAGTGTACTTCTTATTCTGACTAGTAATAATATCGATTTGATTATCAGTATCTGTATTAGATCTGATTCTATCTGTTAATGCACCAGTCTGTGCTTCTACAATCTTAAATTCTTGATCTTGTTTTGCTTGCTTAAGCCTAGCTCTATTATTTAAAGCAGCTTTACCAATACCTAACAAGTCTGCTATAACACCAAATATTCCCATATTAAAATTCTTTTAAACCTGTATAAGTTACAGGTTGATTATAATCTACATTAGCTAGCAACTCATTGTAGTATTCAGTTAAATTCTGAACAACTGTACAACCTGTACCCCATCTACCTACTAGGTAAGATCTTATACCAGTCTTATACTTGTATGAGTTACCATGTACGTTAGTACTGTTGTTAGCTTCAAATACCTCTCCAACTTCATCAGTTTTTAAATCTTTGTTACCATCTCTATAGTATTTCATAGGAGCAATCTGTCTTAAACATTGCATTTTACCATTGTGATGTCTGACGTATTTACCATCTGATTTTGCAAAAGCATTGTAATAAATTTCATCAAACTTTATTACTGCAGCACCTTTCTTATTCCACTTAAAAAAATTTTTTAATCCGTATGAACCACTATTAGCTGTGCAACCCATTACAAATAAAAATTTCTTACCTAAAAACAAATACAATTTATCATCGTATTTATCTGGAGCGTCTTCTTTGCTCCGTACAACTACTACATGAATACCTCTTGGCATGTATTTAAAACTAGGAAGAGTTCTTATCCTGTCTAACAGTTGTTTTGATGTATAACTTTTTACGTTTGTCATAAATGTTTAGTATTTTTCTGATTTAATTATACTTTTAATGTCTTTTCTAATCTCAGTAAGAAGTTTTCTAGAATTTGCTTGACTAGATTTTAAGTCTTCTATAATAATTTCAATTTCTTTACGTGGTACAAAATCAATAACTTTTTGCTTGTAATTCTCATGCATTGTATTATCTACAATGTGTCTTTCAAAATTAATAACATGTTTTTGAAAGTTTATAATGTGAGAGTTTAATTGAGCTTCTTTTTTACCTTGGTTAAAGATAAATATAGCTATTACAATTAAATTAGCAAATGAAAAAAAGTTACTTTTTGCAAAATTTACTAATGACGTTTTATCGTTTTTTGTAAGCATTAATCCGGGGATTTATTAAATTAAATTTATATACGCAAAATATTTAAAATCTTATACTTACCTTAGTATTACTAATGTCTAAGTTTAAATTATTATGTTTGTATTTATTAAGTTTTTTAATTGTCATTATGTTAAAGATATTTGAGAGTTAACGGAAAAAGCTTGCGTAACATTAGTATAATAAACTCTTGTAAGTGTAGTTACACCGTAAGAATTTAAATAATTAAAATCTCCTACTTTATTTAATGAACTAATTAAATTAAGAGTACCATCTACTTCCATATTATTTAAATCACCATAAGCTGCAGGATAACCAAAGAAAGAATAGTTATCTGAGTTGTCATTTCCTGACCCGGCAGTAACATTGTAAACTTTAGAATTTTTCTTTATTTTAATAAAAGCAGAAATAAGAATACTTTGAAAATTACTATTGTCCATTAGCTGATTAGTAAATCCAAAAAATACTTGATTATACCAAGTCAAAGAATTAACTAAACTTGTTATATTATCTCCTACTTTATTTAAACCATACAAATTCCACTGTATAGTTGTAGCTACATTTCTAACTGCATTATAATCAGGAAAAAAATCATAGATTTTAACATTTGGAGGTATGTAAACAGTAGTTATAGTGTCATCTCCTGTAAATCCTGGACCAGTAATTTCTACTAAATTTGGGGGATTACCCTCACTGTCTAAATCAAAATCTAATTCTATAAATTCTATTGTTACATCTTGTCCTATAATAGGATTATTATCTTCTTTTTCTACATCTAATAATGTAAACACAGGGTTTATATAAACTGCTACTAGTTTTTTAAATGCATCTTGAATAGAACTTCCAATAGCAAATGTATCTCCAGGAAAAACACCACCTAATTGAATAGTAGAAACTATTTCTTCAGTTAATTTATTACCATCAGTTAAATCTTTAAATACTCTAATAGAATGATCATATATTCTTAAACGATTTGTTTCTTTATTAAATATAATAGCTTTATCGTCTACATTAGTGTACAAAGCAACAAGAGTAATTTCTTCTGCAAGAGTATCAAGTGTAATTTTTATTCCTTTTGGTATGTTAAAACTGCTCATTGTTTAGTTTATTTAAATTAGTTTTTTAAGAAACCAAATACAGTTCCATCTTCTTTACTTAGCTCTAACGAAGTTACTACATCTTCTTCATTATCTAAAATATTTAAAGATTTATAGCTAATTACAGCATCTTCTAATACTTTTAATCCCCAGTATAATTGGTCTCCTACGTCAGTAGAACTATCTACAATATGATGTCCGTAGACGCCTGCTGCTGCTTTTTCATAAGCATTATGATCGTTAAATTTACTCATTATTTTTGGTTTTAATTATTATTAAATTTATATTGAACAGTCTAAAATAGTGTTTATTACTTCTCCAAAAGCGCTTATTTGTATCGAATATTTTCCATCGACTAACCAATAAAAATTACTTCCATCAAAATTCCTATCGTCAGGATATGTAGTAACAAAATCTCCAACAGCTATAATTCTAGTATTTCCGTTGTGTAAAAAAGTAACAGTACTAACTAAATCACATGCATTTTGACTAGAAAATGATCCACTATCAGATAAACTTATTTTAGTTCTACCTGGAATAGCTGTATTTAAAATAGGTATTATTGTAAACATATTTTATTCTGGGTTATAATAATGTTCAAATCCTTTCTTTATACCTGTAAAAAACATACGATTACCATTACTGATAAAAGTAAGTACATCAGTTCTCCCATCTATATTAGTTAATACTGGAGCTTCATCAATACCAAATTCATACAAAGTTCCATAAGATAAATCAAAATCTCCGTCGTTTATTTGAGTTACTGCTAGCATGTAAATGGCCCCATCTTTTAATGTTCCTCCTGTAGGGTTATTTAAAGTAGCTGATGCATCCATAGTAACATGTGCTACTTGGTTATCATTTAAATTCCAATCTATACTATTACTAGCGTTTGTTAAATTAGTTCTGGCAAAATATTGCTGCTTAGTATAACTTTGAACTTCATTATGCTTTGCATACGGAGTTAAATCTTCATCTCCAGTATTTTCTCCAGCAACTAAATCTAAAGCATTTCTATTATCATGAAGTATGGCATTTCTTTGAGCATCATTTACATATCTTTTATCTGTGATATCCTCTATTTCATTAGTTCTTGCATCTGCACCTCCAGTTACTAATCCATCAGCATCATAAGTTATTTTAATATAAGTTCCAGGAGTTATTGCTACATTTTTATCTATTTTAGAAGCATCTAGCCCACTGTAT
>Ga0075443_10000545_pt1 | contig 15885 bp, 20 predicted proteins | sample CoawatmetaG00DNA_3_FD_71583 | JGI IMG/M metagenome (GOLD analysis project Ga0075443, IMG submission 71583) | Marine microbial communities from the West Antarctic Peninsula - Coastal water metaG006-DNA | ecosystem: Environmental > Aquatic > Marine > Coastal | place: Atlantic Ocean: West... | reverse complement strand
TTCAAGGCCGCCCAGGTGCGCGTATGTGGCGCAGGTATTTATCAGAAAATGTGCACCGCGATGGTGCTGATAGCCGCGTGGTTCTGGATGCGCTGGCCTATGTCACGAAGGAAGCTGCATGATGGGCGTTGAAGACGGGCTGAATACGCTGATCACGATGGGTGTGCTTTTGTTGGCGGTTGGTGCTTTTGCCGGCGTGCTTGCTGGACTGTTGGGCGTTGGTGGCGGCATCATATTAGTGCCCGCGTTTTTCTATGTATTCCAAGCCCTTGGGTATCCCAATTTTCAACTCATGCAGGTTTGTTTGGCCACATCGTTGGCGACGATCATTGTCACGTCAATCCGGTCGGTCATGGCGCACAATAAAAAGGGTGCGGTTGATTGGGAGATTCTACGGAGTTGGGCGCCGGGAATTGTGCTCGGCGCAGTTGTCGGGTTTTTCATCGCCTCATCGCTGCGGTCTGCGACATTGCAGATGATCTTTGGCGTGCTCGCGATTATCGTCGGGCTTTATATGACGTTTGGTAAAGCGCATTGGCGTGTCGGTGATGCGATGCCCAAAGGTGTTGTGGGCATTGTGTTGTCGCCCGTGATTGGGTTTTTATCGGTACTGATGGGCATTGGTGGCGGGTCTTTTGGCGTGCCGACGATGTCGCTTTATAATGTGCCGATCCACCGTGCTGTGGCGACTGCCGCCGGATTTGGTGTGATTATTGCAGTCCCTTCGGTGATCGGATTTTTGTCCGTTGATTTGCAATCACCGCCACCATTTACGATTGGTGCGGTCAACCTGCCTGCGTTTATATTGGTGATTGCGATGACGTTGATTACCGCCCCTTGGGGTGCTGCGCTGGCGCACCGGATGGACCCAAAGCCGCTCAAGCGGGTGTTTGGCGTGTTTTTGATGTTGGTTGCGATCAACATGCTGCGCAAGGCGGTGGGGTGGTAGATCTTGGCTATGAGGTACTGCCTGTTGATCAGCGCGTAACCGACTGGGCTGCGGCGGCATATGAAACCGCAGGGAGGCTTGATACCTCCACGCGCCGTCATGGTGGGACGTGGTTTGTCGGTGTTGATGTATTGCCAAATGCGCCTGATGGGTCAGTGGACGGTGTACCGATGCCGTTTGCGCATATGGCACCCGATTGGCACGCCGCGCAGGTGTCCATCGTTTACGACGGGTATCCGCGCCGCGACGCGGACGAAACCGAGGCGGCGCACCGGTTTCGCATGCACCGTGACGCCGCCCATATGGATGGGCTTTTGCCCGAAGGCCCCGATAAACGCCGCCATTTACGCGAACCCCACGGGTTTATCATTGGCATGGCACTGAATGCGGCGACGGCAAGTCCATTGGTTGTTTGGGAGGGCAGTCACCACATAATGGGTGCGGCCTTTGCGCGTATATTTGAGGGGATACATCCGGCTGATTTCGGCAATCTTGACGTGACGGATGCCTATCAGGTGGCCCGCCGCGAGGTGTTTAAGACTTGCCGCCGTGTGGAGGTGCCAACGGGTGTTGGCGAAGCTGTGATTTTGCACCGGCACCTTATCCACGGCGTCGCCCCATGGACGGGTGATGCACCGAATGAAGGGCGTATCATCGCATATTTCCGCCCCGTCGCTGGCTATGCTGATTGGCTTTCAGGTTGCGCCGCCTCCGGCGGGAGTATTTTTAAAAAAGCGAGGTGTTAACGTTTGTGGAAGTCTGCCAGAGTTTTACCTGCCTCATCCACAAAAAGACTGGGCAAGATACTTAGGGTCTCAATTTGGTCGATCCTGAGTTCTTCAAATCCACGCGCCTTTTCGCACCACACAAGGCAGGTCCAGAGCCGTCCCCAATAATCAAGTTGCAATGGCCGCACGGTCCTGTCGCCGTCGGGGAACCCAAGCCGGAGCTTTTGGCGGGTCCGAATGGCTTGTCTGATCATTGGCAGATGTTGGAAACCACGGGCCGCATCGGCAAATGGATAAACCGCGAACCCGTAGCCAGTGGGCGCGCGCGCGCGATCTTCTGGCATCACCGCGTCGAGTTTGGCCGATAAGGTGCGTGCTGCGGCGGACAGTTCGGCGTCCGCGTTCTGACCGACAGCTTGCAGGCCAATGTGCAGTGCCTCGACCTCGGTCATTGTTAAGTTGAGCGGGGGCAGGGTGACGGCGGCAGTGACGCGGTAGCCGACGCCGCGTTCGCCCTCAATGGGCACGCCGGAAGCCGCAAGTGTATCCATGTCGCGGTAGATCGTGCGCAGGGACACATCGGTGGCGCGGGCCAAGTCGGATGCTTTGTGAAGCGTCCCGTCGCGTAAGATTTGGATCAGCGACATAAGGCGGTCGGCGCGACGCATGGGTGATTCCCTATTGAGCGTGTGGTGTTTGTCATTTATCTGGCAACTGACAAGTTTATGACACAACTATCTTTGAAACAGTGAAATTATGGGGTTTTTGCGGCTTCCATCGGGGGTGAAACGCCCTTATCCCTAATTGCAAGCGTATGACGCACCCTGCGATTGGGGTGGAAATAGGAGAATACTCAAATGCTCAATAACATTGGTTTGCCCGGTCTTTTGCTGATCGCCGTTGTCGTGCTCGTCCTGTTTGGACGTGGCAAAATCTCGTCGTTGATGGGCGAAGTCGGCAAAGGTATCACGGCGTTCAAAAAGGGCGTGGATGACAGCAAGGCAGAACTTGAAGAAGGTTTGGCTGACGTCAAAGACGTGACCCCTAAATCTGAAAAAGACGAAGCCTAAGCCCCAATTAAGGAATAGCGTATGTTTGGCCTTGGCTGGAGCGAAATGGTGCTTGTCGCCATTGTGGCCCTGATCGTGATCGGCCCCAAGGATCTTCCTGGGATGTTCCGTACGGTGGGTCAATTAACCGGAAAAGCACGCGGCATGGCCCGCGATTTTAGCCGTGCAATGGAGTCTGCGGCCGACGATTCTGGCATGAAGGACATCTCGTCGAGCTTAAAGGCAGCTGCAAATCCGCAAAAGTTCGGGGTTGATAAAATTCGCGAAGCAACGGGGATTTCACCGGGCCCTGCCACACGCGAGTTGACCGAACAGCGCGCTGCCAAAAAGGCGCAGATGTCGGATGCTATGGCCAAGGCGGCGACGGATCGCAAAACCCGTGAAGCGGCGGCGGCGGAAGCGATTGCCCCCGTCACCGAAAAGGCACCTGCTGCGGGGAAAAAAACAGCGGTTAAGAAACTGGCTGCGAAAAAGCCCGCTGCAAAGAAGAAACCAGCGGCAAAACCAAAGGGTGACGCATGACATCTTCTGATAATATGGATGACAGCGCTGCCCCGCTGATGGAACATTTGACCGAGTTGCGTACAAGGCTGATCCGGTCGGTGATGGCGTTTATTGTGGGCATGATCATCTGCTTCACAGTCTGGAATCCGGTCTTTAACTTTCTTACAGAACCCCTGTGCGATGCGTTGGCGACGCGTGGCCAATCATGTGACTTGCAGTTTATTGCGCTTGAAGAAGGCTTCTTTGTTGCGATCTCGATCTCGCTTTTGGGTGGGCTTGTGATTGGCTTTCCGATCATCAGCTACCAGTTGTGGCGGTTCGTGGCGCCGGGTTTGTATAAGAATGAAAAGGGTGCGTTTTTCCCGTTTCTGGTTGCGTCCCCGTTCATGTTTTTCGCGGGCGCTGCGTTTGCCTATTACGTGATTACGCCACTGGCTTTTGGGTTCTTCCTAGGGTTTCAGCAGGAAAACGTTGTTGGATCCGGTGCAGGTGCATCAACTGCTGCTGCAGGGATTATTTTTCAGGGATCGGCCAAGGCCTATCTGGCGCTGACGATCAAATTCATCGTCGCTTTTGGCCTGTGTTTTCAGCTTCCTGTGTTGTTGACGTTGTTGGGCAAGGCTGGCCTTGTGTCTGCGCGCGGCCTGCGTGGCACGCGCAAATATGCGATGGTTGCGATCTTGATTGTGGCAGCTTTGGCAACGCCGCCTGATGTTATCAGTCAGGTAATCTTGTTCGTAGTTGTGTACGGTCTTTATGAGGTGTCGATCCAATTGGTTGCCCGCGTGGAACGTAAACGCGAAGCCAAACTGCGGGCAGACGGTCTTTGGGATGATGACATCCACGGGGATGGTGCGGACGGCGACGACGAGCCTGATCTGTGACCGATCTTGCGCGGATTGCAGCAGCACTGGAGCGTATGAACCCAGCGCCTGCACCCGCGCCAGATTTTGAGGCAGCGTCCGCGTTTGTCTGGCACCCCGATCCTGACCGGCTGGTACCAGTGGAACATGTAAACCGCGTGGACGTGTCATTGCTGGTTGGCATTGATCGTGCGCGTGACACGCTGATGGTGAATACGGTTCAATTCGCAGAGCGACTACCTGCCAACAACGCGCTTTTGTGGGGCGCACGTGGTATGGGAAAGTCGAGCCTTGTCAAAGCTGTGCATGGTAAAGTGAATGCTGACTACCCCGACCTTAAGGTCGTTGAGGTCCAGCGCGAGGATTTGCCAAGCATTGGTCGTTGTTTGAATTTACTACGCGGACGTCCCGAGCGGTTCATCATGTATTGCGATGATCTGTCGTTTGGAAATGACGACGCGCACTACAAATCACTCAAGGCTGTTCTGGATGGCGGCATTGAGGGGCGGCCAGGCAATGTTGTGCTGTATGCCACGTCCAATCGCCGCCACCTAATGCCGCGTGATCTGATCGAAAATGAACAAGCCACGGCAATTAGTGCAGGCGAGGCTGTCGAGGAAAAGGTGTCTTTGTCAGACCGCTTTGGTCTTTGGTTAGGCTTTCATCCGTGTGATCAAGATGATTACCTGACGATGATCCGCGGTTATTGCGACGCACACCGTGTGCCTATCGATGACGAAACTCTGCGCGCAGAGGCCATCGAATGGCAGGTGACGCGCGGCAGTAGGTCAGGCCGCGTGGCATGGCAATATTTCACCGATCTTGCTGGGCGCAAAGGCGTGAAGCTAAGCTAATCCGCTTTTTCCGAGCACAAATATGTCCGCCGGAGGCATCGACAAATGCGCGGAGTGTTACGGTAGAAATTCTGCTGGATCAGCTGATGTCAGGCCGCGCCGCACTTCGAAATGTAAGAAACTTGGGTCCCCTGCACGGACTTTTCCGATCACCTGACCACGGCTAACTGATGCATCTTTAGCCACGGTGAGCCCTTCAAGGTTGGTATAGACCGTCAACAATCCGCCGTCGTGTTTGAGGACCACAATCGCTACGCCGCTTGTATCGGTTGTCACGGCGGCCACAGTCCCTGCAGCGGCAGATTTCACGGATGTCCCTGCTGGAACGCCGATATCGATGCCTTCATTGCGGCCGGCTGCATAGGCGCGGATAATGTCACCTTGCACCGGATAGGCCAAACGCGCGGCGCTGTCCGCGGGTTTCGTTGCGCCCAAATCGGGGGCGTCTGGCACTTCTGCTGCGGGCACAGGCACTGACGGTGTCTCATCGGGCAACGGCAATGTAGCGCTTGGCGGAACAGGTGTTTCGCTGCCCGTACCTGGGGCCACCGCTGGTGTAATAACTGGTGCCGATTGGCCTGGTTGCGGGATCAATAGGAATTGCCCTTCGCGCACATTTAAGTCGGGGCCAAGTCCGTTCCATTCGGCGACGGCCCGCACTGGCACATCGTAAATCCGCGAGATCGAAAATACGGTTTCGCCGCGTTTAACCTTGTGTCGTGCGGGCTCGGTGCCTGTTTGTGCTGTTGGCGCGGTCATTGGCGTCGTGGCGTCGGGAGTTGCAACGTGTGGGCCCGCCCGATCAAGCGCTGTTGTTGCAATGGCCGTGACATCAACCGATGACGGTTGGATCGGACCAGTTTGTGCGGCACCAGTTGCTGGCGATGGTTCAGACACGCGGGTTGGCAGGGCGACAAGTTCGCCGCTCCGCAAGGCCACGTCGGGCTCAATTCCGTTGAACCTAGCGAGATCAGGTGCGCTGAGGCCCAGACGGGCGGCGATGCTGATCATCGTGTCGTCTTTTTGCGCTACGACAACTTGGTAGTTCGGATAAGAGATCACGCCGCGATCATCGGCGCGGGGCCGTGCGGGCAGGTTTTCAACGGATTGGGACGTATCAAAGCCATTGGCCAGATCTCGCAGGTCAAAATCAAGCGGTGTCTCACATGCGGCCAACAGCCCAACCGCAGCTGTGGTCATCAAAATCCGTGTCATCGTCATCTGCGTGTCTCCTCGATCGCGGCGCACGTGGTTATCCCCGTGTTCTGCCCACATTTGGTGCCTTTTTAGTCTGCGCCAAGCCCTTCGAGCAAGGGCACAAAACGCACGGGGCGTAACTCTTCGTAATCAAAACCCGTCTCTAGCCTTGTGACGCGGATAAGGCTTTGCACGGTGTCGGACTGACCGACGGGCAAAACCATGATTCCGCCGACGCGTAATTGCGCAAGTAGGGGCCCTGGTGGGTCCTCGGCGGCGGCGGTCAAAAGGATACGATCAAACGGCGCATGTTCAGCAAAGCCGTGACTGCCATCGCCAGTAAATGTCGTGATGTTGGTGATGTCTTGCGCGGTGAAAATCGCTTGGGCTTGGATCACCAGTCTGCGGTACCGATCCACAGTATAGACCCGCCGCGCAAGGTGCGACAGGATGGCGGCCTGATAGCCCGAACCAGTGCCAATTTCCAATACCTTGTCGCGCGGTGACACCATTAATGCTTGGGTCATTATCCCAACAATTGACGGTTGGCTGATCGTCTGCCCGCACGAAATGGGCAGCGGCATGTCTTCATAGGCGCGCTCTGCAAAGATGCCTTTTACGAATGCCGCACGGTCGACCCGTTCCATTGCCGTTAGCACGCGTGTGTCGGTGACGCCCTTGGATCGCAGCGCAAAAAGGAACTGCATTTTGGTTTCGGCAGAGGCGCTCACCCCAATAAACCTTGGAGTTTTGTGACCATATCGTGCGCTGTGAGGTCGGCGCGCATTGGTGTGATTGATGTATACCCGTCAAGGTTTGCCTGCGCGTCGGTGCCTGCCGATGTCTGCACGTGTTGGTCGCCACCGCGCACCCACATGAACTGTCGCCCCGTCGGTGATGTTTGTGTTTCGACCGAGAAGTTAACGCCTGCGCGCCGCCCTTGGGTTGTGACGGCCATGCCTTTGACGTCTGCCGCAGCGCAGGGCGGAAAATTCACGTTATAGAACAGCGTGTAGGCGTCGTTGGTCCAGATGCCTTTGTCCAAAAGAGCGCGCACGGTTGCCGCCCCGTGTTGGGCAGCTGCCTCGAACGGGTCATTAAGATCTTTATTGGCAGGACCAAAGAACTGCGACATGGCAATGGCAGGGATGCCTTGCAGGGCAGCCTCGATCACGGCGCCGATGGTGCCGGAATATAGCGTATTTTCGGCAGCGTTGTTGCCCCGATTGATACCGGATAAAACCAGATCAGGGGGCGTGTCCTTCATTACTTCATACAGGCCAGCGAGCACACAATCGGCGGGTGATCCTTCGGCGGCAAACCGCTTGTCGCCCAACTGTGCAAGCATCGTCGGGTGCGTGTAGCTAATGCAATGCCCAACACCGGATTGTTCAAACGCAGGTGCGACTGTCCAAACCTCGCCTTGCGGCCCTGCGATGTCTGTCGCGATCGCATGGAGCGTTTTGAGGCCCGGCGCGTTGATGCCGTCGTCATTGGTAATCAGAATGCGCATTTGGTCCGCCTTTTACTAACCCAATAACCCCTAAAGCGGACATGGGATTGGGGCAAGCACAAGGCTGTGAAATTTAACGGCGGATTAGAAACATATGTGCCTGATCAAGCGTGTCGACCAGGCCCGCGTAAAACCCGCCCTTTGCCACGTCGATAAGCCGAATGTTGCCCGCAGGGATATGCAGTTTGAATGGTAGATCGCCTGCTGATTTTAGCTCGCGGTAGCTTGCGCCCGTGCCGTGCTTGAGGACATTCACCGCCTGCGCGTAGTGATGTACGCTGTCAGCCAAAGTCGTATTCCCGTTTTCGACCAGTAGGGCGCGCAATTTTTTAAAGAACGGACCGCGTTTGAAGTGATGCTGCAAGCGCGCCTCGAAAGTGGAAACAAGGTCGAAAATCTCGGCTTCGATTTCGGGGATCGGTTTGGTCAGATCAACTGCATTTGCGCGAGCGGCTGTAAGTAGGTTTGTAATCTCGTCAGGGGCGCTCATGGCGTTTCCTTAAATGGGCAAGCCGCTGATAAGGCGCGCGGCCTCTTCAGTTGGGCTTGCCAATGGGCTGCGGTCTTCGCCGGGGTGGAAGCGTGCGCGCGTGGCTGTCGGCATCGGGTTTGGCGTGACGATGTGAACATGTGGGCCTGTGTTCTGGCTTTCAGCCGCCCAAGATTTGGCAAGCGCTGTTTGTGCGGCCTTGGTGGCACCGTAGGCCCCAAAGAACTGTTTGCCTGCTTGTGGGTCGTCCATAAACACGGCGTGCCCAACCTGACCAAGCAGCGGGCCGACATAGCCGATCAGCCGCGCGGTGGCGGTGATGTTAATGTCGATGGATTTGGACAGATCCTTGGGGCCGATGTGGCCTGCGGGTGCCAAAGGGGCCGCGTGTACGGCGGCGTGGATCCACAGATCAAGTTTGCCCCAACGGTCAAAGATTGAGCGGCAAAGCTGCTGCATGGCCGCGTCAACAGTGATGTCCATCGGTGCAAGGGTGGCTTGGCCACCAGCGGATTGGATTGCATCGTCGAGTTCTTCTAATGCGCCGGTGGTTTTGCCCACGGCGATGATGTGGTGCGTGGCGGCCAGTTGGCGCGCCATAGCCGCACCAAGACCGCGTGACGCACCAGTGATCAATGCTGTTTTGGTCATCTTATTCAGCCGCAACTTTGGGTTTGAAGCCTTTGGCGATCATGTCGGTTGGTTTGACGGGGTATTCACCCGAGAAACACGCGTCACAGAACGCGGGAGACTTGGCATCGCGTCCGTTTGCTTCGCCAGAGGCGCGGTAAAGCCCGTCGAGCGAGATGAACTTGAGGCTATCGACGCCCAGATGGTCGCGCATTTGGTCTTCGGTCATGTTGGCGGCAAGCAATTTGTCACGGTCGGGTGTGTCGACACCGTAAAAACAAGGCCACGCGGTTGGCGGTGACGCGATCCGAAAGTGGACTTCGGCGGCGCCCGCATCAAGGATCATTTCCTTGATTTTACGGCTTGTCGTACCGCGCACAACGCTGTCGTCGACCAAAATGATGCGTTTGCCTTTGACCAGCGCCCGATTGACGTTGAGTTTGAGGCGCACACCCATGTTGCGGATGGATTCTGTTGGCTCGATGAAGGTCCGACCCATGTATTGGTTGCGGATGATGCCCATCGCATAAGGAATGCCGGATTCCAGCGAATAGCCGATTGCAGCAGGCGTGCCACTGTCTGGCACAGGGCAAACGAGGTCGGCATCAACGGGGGCTTCTTTGGCCAATTCGCGGCCGATGTTTTCGCGTGTCTCATAGACTGACCGCCCACCAAGGATGCTGTCGGGTCGCGAAAAGTAGACGTTTTCAAAGATGCAGAACCGCGATTTTGCGGGGCGGAATGGGAAGTGGCTTTGGACGCCGTGCTTTTCGCTGATCACAACCATTTCGCCGGGTGCAATCTCGCGGACGAATTCAGCGCCGATGATATCAAGTGCGCAGGTTTCGGACGCCAACGCCCAGCCGTCACCGATTTTACCAAGCACCAACGGGCGCACGCCCAATGGATCACGGCAGCCGATAATCTTAGTGCGGGTCATTGCGACGATGGAAAACGCGCCTTCGACTTTGCGCAGGGCTTCTTCCATACGGTCGGGGATGTTTTGGCCCATCGAGCGCGCCATCAGGTGGATGATGCATTCGCTGTCTGAGGATGATTGAAAGATTGATCCGCGTTCAATCAGTTCGCGGCGCAGCGCATCGGCGTTGGTAATGTTGCCGTTATGCGCGATGGCCGCACCGCCCATCGAAAATTCGCCAAAGAACGGCTGCACATCGCGCATCGCCGTTTGGCCCTTGGACCCAGCGGTCGAATAACGGACGTGGCCGATGCCAATGGGGCCGGGCAGGGAGGCCATCATGTTTGGGGACGTGAAGTTATCACGCACGAGCCCCATCCGCCGTTGCTGATTAAAGCCAGTTACAAAGTCGTGTGTGACGATGCCGCCTGCTTCTTGGCCGCGATGCTGAAGGGCGTGTAGGCCGAGCGCTACGAAGTTGGATGCGTCGGCGACGCCAACAACGCCAAACACGCCACATTCCTCCCGCAGTTTATCATCGTCAAAGGGATGGGCCGGGAGGAATGCGTGGGACAAGGTGAGCTGCTCCGTGTCAAGTTGAGGTTATAAAAGTGTCATAGTCGCTTGCGCGGGCCATGTCACGACTGCGTCGTTGCGACGGGGTAGAAAAAAGGCCCCGCGCCAGTGTGGCGGGGGCCTATTTGATTTGATTTACTCTGGGGTGCCGCAGTTACCAACGAGTTGTTCATATTGGGTGGTGATCCAACCCAGTGCGGCCTCTGGGTCCCGCTCGCCGATTTGACCGGTCATTTGACTAAATACTTTGGCAGAGCGGCTGTTTTCGACCATATCGATTTGCTGCGATGACAGGACCGTTTGGTAGACAAAGAATGCGACGGCTACCAAAAGGACGCCGCGTGCGACGCCAAACAGGAACCCGAACCCTTGATCAAGGCCGCCAAGTGCAGAGCGCTGAATGAGGCTGGAAAAGAGCGGGGTAAAGATTGACACGACAACTAGTGCGACTGCGAATACGGCTGCGAATGACGCGATGATAGATAATTCACAGCTGTCTCCGATGAAATCCCCAACAACTGGGATTTGCCGGATCAGCGGTTGAACTGTGTCTGCAAAGATGAACGCCAGAATGGTCGCCCCCATCCAGCCTGCAATTGCCATCGCTTCACGCACGAAACCGCGACTGTAAGCCAACAGCGCTGAAACAACGATTATGACGGCAACGACCCCGTCAATAATTGTGAAACCTTCCATGTCCGACACCCTTTGCTGTTCTTAGACGGGGCCACGGTCCCCGAATACTTGCGTAACAAACGTGGCCAGATCGCTGGTTTCCCGCATCTCTAGCCCCGCCACTGCAACCTTCTTAGTCTGTTGCGGTGTGATTGCAGACGTAAAACCAAGTTTTTGCGCTTCTTTCAATCTATTTTCGGTCTGCACGACCGGACGAAGTGCCCCAGACAGGCTAATTTCGCCAAAAATAACAACTTCGGCAGGTAACGGGGCGTCTTCACGGGCAGAAACAAGTGCCGCAGCGATGGCCAAATCGGCGCCGGGATCGGTAATGCGCATGCCGCCAGCGACATTGAGGTACACATCAAGCCCCGTGAACGGCACGCCGCAGCGCGATTCGAGGACCGCGAGGATCATTCCAAGCCGTCCGCTATCCAATCCGACGACGGATCGTTTGGCATTGGGCTGTGCTGATGGTGACACGAGCGCTTGGATTTCGCCCAATATGGGGCGGGACCCTTCGATGCCTGCAAAGACGGCTGATCCGGGGGCGGGTTTGCCGCGATCTGACAGAAACAGGGCAGAGGGGTTTTTGACCTCTGCCAGCCCTTTGCCCGTCATTTCAAACACGCCGATTTCATCTGCAGGACCAAAGCGGTTCTTGACTGAACGCAGGATACGGAATTGGTGGCCGCGATCGCCTTCAAAATACAGCACCGTGTCGACCATGTGTTCAACGACGCGCGGACCGGCGATTGTGCCGTCCTTTGTGACGTGGCCGACCATGATCACGGCCATGTTGCGCTGTTTGGCGAATGTGGTCAGCTCGTGCGCCGACGAGCGGACTTGGGATACCGACCCCGGTGCGCTGTCGACATTGTCGGCCCACATGGTTTGAATAGAATCAATGATCGCGAGGTCGGGTTTTTCAGCCTCTAGCGTGGTCAGGATGTCGCGCAGGTTTGTTTCTGACGCGAGTTTGATTGGGCTTCCGGTGAGACCCAGCCGTTGTGCGCGCATTTGCACCTGCGACGCAGATTCTTCGCCAGAGATATAGATGACTTTGAGCCCGTTGCGCGCAAACCGTGCGGCGGCTTGTAGCATCAGGGTGGATTTGCCGATACCGGGATCACCGCCAACAAGCAGGGCCGACCCTTGCACAAGGCCGCCGCCAAGCACGCGGTCCAGTTCGCCCACGCCAACAAGGGTGCGCGCTGGTGGTGGTTCTTGGCTTGCTAAATCAGTGAGCGGGATTTTCTTGCCGCGCATACCACCCAGTGATTTTTTGGCAGGGCCGGAGCCAAGCGGCTTATCCTCGACAATCGTGTTCCACGCCTGACAGGCATCGCATTGCCCACCCCATTTGGTTTGAGACGCGCCACATTCATTGCAAGTATAGATTGGTTGCTTTGCCATGTTCCCGTTTTGCCCCATTAACCTTGCGCTGTCTATGGGGCAAATCGCAGGAGCCTCCGGCGGACATATTTAGGCTCGGAAAAAGCGGGGGGTCAGGGCTGAGATTAGGATCGATACGAGGATGCAGGCGGTGAACAGATACAGGCCCCACATGGTTTCAATTTTGCCGATACCGACGCCTTTGGTCACCACGATATACAGCGCGATCAGGAACACGTCTGCCATGGCGAGTTTACCGATCCAAGATAGCGCCGGTAGCAGTTTGGGGCTGGCGAGGTTGAAATGCAGCAAGGTAAGGCCAATGGTTTTGAGGTAGGGCGCAAAAAGCGCGAATGCTATGACCAGTAGCGCGAGGGCGACGTCGCTGCCCCAAAGGCTTTGCAATCCGGTGACGACGCTGATCTCGGACAGGCCAAACAGCGGCAGAAGACCTGCACGCATCAACGGCGCGAACCACGCTATGGGAAATAGGAGTAACAGGGCCAAATTGGCACCTCGCAAGACGTTTTGCATCATTGATTCGTCAGCTTTCGTGAGAGGATTAACGCAGGGTTGGAATAGGTCCAATGGCGCTTCCGGTGATGAATTGCCGCACATGGGCATCGTCTGTCTGATCGAGCGCGCCGATGTTTCCGTGCCATTGCACAACCCCGTCGTGGATCATGGCAACCTGATCAGCGATGGCGTGAACCGACGACATATCATGTGTGATCGTGATCGCGGTGGCACCCATCTCGGTGGTAATTTCGCGGATCAAATCGTTGATGACGCTCGCCAAGATGGGATCAAGACCTGCGGTGGGTTCGTCAAAAAAGATGATTTCAGGATCGGCCGCGATGGCCCGCGCGAGGCCCACACGTTTCTGCATGCCACCCGACAGCTCGGCAGGCAATTTATCAGCGACGTCTGGCCCAAGGCCGACACGGCGCAGTTTTTCTGCAGCCAAATCCCGAAGATCGCTGCGAGACTGACCCGAGCGAAGCATCCGAAAGCACACGTTTTCCCACACGGGCAGGCTGTCAAAAAGCGCGGAGGCTTGGAATAACATCCCAAACCGGTGCAGTAAATTGTCGTGCCCGCTACGGGTCACGTCTTGGCCGTCAATGATGATTTTTCCCGCATCAGGTGTTATCAACCCGATGATGCATTTGATCAGGACCGATTTACCTGTGCCGGACCCGCCGATCACCACCAGCGATTGTCCTTTGTCCACATGCAGATCAACACTGCGCAATACTGCGTTGTTTCCAAATGTTTTAGTGAGGCCAGATACTGTGATCATATTGAAAAGAATGCCTCCGTCAGGATTAGATTGGCTACAAGAATCAACACTGCTGCTGCAACAACGGCCCCTTTGGTAGCGGCACCAACGCCGCTGGCCCCGCGTCCTGCTTTCATGCCAAAATAGCAGCCCATCAATGCGGCGATAAAGCCGAAGACCGCGCCTTTGACGAGCGACGATACGACGTCGCGCTGTTCAAGAAAGTCGACGGTGTTTTGCAGATATGATGCCGCATTAAAACCAAGCCGTTCGGTCCCGACGATATAGCCGCCCAAGATGCCGATAATGTCGCCGACGCCCACGAGGGCCGGCATCACCAGCGTCGCCGCCAAAACCCGCGGCACTGTGAGGTATTTCATCGGGTGGGTCGACAAGGTGACGAGCGCGTCGATCTGTTCGGTCACTTTCATCGTGGCAATTTCGGCGGCAATGGATGACGTCACACGGGCGGCGATCATCAGCCCAACAAGCACCGGACCCAGTTCGCGCACCATGCCGATTGCGACGATCTGCGGCACCACGGCCTCGGCTGAGAAACGCGCACCACCTGAATAGATCTGCAATGCAAGCGCGCCGCCGGTGAAAAGGGCCGTGAGCCCAACAACTGGCAGCGATAGAAACCCGATTTGGTAGAGCGCTTGGCCAAATTCGCGCCCGTAAAACGGCTGCGTGACCAGATGGCGGAAGGTGCTAGCAGTGAACAAGGCGATCCGGCCCACGGCAGCAAGACCGCCAAGGGTCGCAGCCCCGATCATTGCCAGCAGGCGTATCATCCGCCGCGTGTTCGGCGGGTATAGCGCCCGCCAAGTGACGTCAGGATTTCGTAGCCAATTGTGCCAGATGCGTCTGCCAGTTGATCCACTGTTTGTTGATCCCCAAGCAGGGTCAACGCATGCGGGTCTTCTTTGAGGTCGGTCACATCCACGGTCAGCAAGTCCATCGACACGCGGCCAATAAGTGGCACGGGTTCGTTGCCGTAAAATAGCGTGGCCTTGTCTGACATCGACCGGATCAAACCGTCTGCGTAGCCCGCTGATAGGGTCGCGATCCTGCTTGGGCGTGTGGCCTGCCAGCTATTGGCGTAACCCACGACTTCGCCCGCGTCCAAGTGCCGAATTTGCACGACGGGCAGGTCCATTTGCACGACTGGGCGCGCTTTTGTGAATGGCAGCCCGCCATAAAGCCCGATACCGGGCCGGCACAGATCAAAGTGATAGTCTTTGCCCAGCAAAATTCCGCCCGTGGCCGCGAGCGACCGCGGCACGGTGATCCCGTCGGTCATTTTATGGAATACATCAAGTTGATAGGCATTCATTGGGTGATCAGGCTCGTCGGCACAAGCCAGATGCGACATCACAACTGTTGGCCGCTGCGCCAAAGCGATTTCCGCGACCGCTGCCCATTCATCCCATTCCATGCCAAGCCGGTTCATGCCCGTATCAAGCTGAATGCCAAACGGATGGCCGGGCAGGGCGTCAAAATGACGAGTAACTTGTTCAAGCGAATTCAAGATCGGCGTCAGGCCTAAATCACCAATTGTGTCGGTGTCACCGCGCATGTGGCCTGCAAATACCGAAACCTCTGGGCCGGGACCAACGGCGTTGCGCACAGCACCGCCTTCTTCGGCGACGGCCACAAAGAACCGGCGTGCGCCTGCTTTTGCCAATGCCTTGGTCACGGTCGCGGCCCCAAGGCCGTATCCGTCTGCTTTGACAACGGCCGCCGTTTCCACGGAGGTCATTTTATCCAAGGCCCGCCAGTTTGCGATAATGGTGTCGAGGTCGATCGTGATATGTCCAGTGCTCATGACGTTTCTTTTGGCAGCACTGGCGCTTTGCGGCAAGAGCAAGAGCACAGCTGAAGCTGCAGATATAGGATTTCGGCTTTAAATCCGCGGATTTTTGCGCAGTTGTCCTGTCAATATCAGGGGATAGCGATGCGTATTTTACGGAAAATCATCAGCCAGTTGGAAATGCCACGTGATCAGCGCACGTTTGGAAGCGGCTGGTTGTCGGGTTCTTTGGGGTTGCTCGCGAGCCTCGCAGGACTGCTGATCGTTCTTTTACGTTGGTACCCGGAGACATTTTCATATCCACCGCGTTTTTGAGCGGTGGTGAATCCAAACATTCTCAGAAGAAACGCCGAGACCAGATATCGCTTGTGGCGTTGATCCCGCGCCGCGCTGTCGCGTGCCCGCACGGCTTCAAAGATTTCATCCC
>Ga0075443_10000535_pt1 | contig 16100 bp, 15 predicted proteins | sample CoawatmetaG00DNA_3_FD_71583 | JGI IMG/M metagenome (GOLD analysis project Ga0075443, IMG submission 71583) | Marine microbial communities from the West Antarctic Peninsula - Coastal water metaG006-DNA | ecosystem: Environmental > Aquatic > Marine > Coastal | place: Atlantic Ocean: West... | reverse complement strand
TCCGAGGTTATACGCACCGTCAGGGACGGATCGTCCATTAATTGTGTGCCTATACCGGTAATAATGGCGCAACTCGCAGCACGCAGACGCTGCACATCTTGGCGGGCAGGTGGCGTGGTAATCCACTGACTCTGACCACTTGCCATGGCAGTGCGACCATCTAGGCTGGCTGCCATTTTGACCAGTACCCAGGGTGTACCCTGCTCATGCCGCTTAATAAAGCCTTTATTAATAGTTCGCGCCTGATCTTCCAAAAGACCGCTTTGGACTTCGATACCCGCGGCCAGCAAAGCAGCAAGCCCCAAACCTGCCACCTTTGGGTTCGGGTCTTCACAGGCCACCACTACCCGCACCACACCTGCTGCAATCAGCGCATCGGTGCACGGACCCGTTTTACCCTGATGGCAGCATGGCTCCAACGTTACATAGGCCGTTGCCCCCGCAATATCACCGGCACTTTGCAGTGCCTCGATCTCAGCATGGTTTCCCCCTGCTGGGCGGGTAAAGCCCTCACCAACAACTTTGCCATCAACAGTGATAACACAGCCGACGGTAGGATTGGGCCCTGAAGTAAATCGACCCTTGGCGGCCAACTTCAGAGCCCTAGACATCATCTCGCGATCAGTGACATTAGAAATCATGGATTATCAGCCAACGACGGCTTTAATGCGGTCAATCGATTGAGCTCATCTTGGAATTCACTAAGGTCTTGGAAACTTCGGTACACCGAAGCAAACCTAATATATGCCACCTCATCCAACTCGCGGAGTTGACGCATTACCTCCTCACCAATAATCCGCGAGGACACTTCGCGCTCACCTGTAACCTGTAAAAAATGCTTAATCTGACCGACGGAAACTTCAATTTTTTCTATGGGTACAGGGCGCTTTTCAAGAGCTCGCTGCAGGCCAGCGCGCAGCTTATCTTCATCAAACGCCTCGCGGCTACCATCGGTTTTTATCACCCGCGGCATTACCAGTTCAGCCTGCTCATAAGTGGTAAAACGCTCACTGCAATCAACACATTCGCGGCGGCGGCGAACCTGCCCGCCATCGGCGACCAGCCGCGAGTCTATAACTTTGGTGTCATCAGCATTACAAAACGGGCAGTACATAGCAGCGCACAGAAAAATTGGGCGCTCATTCTATCACAAGATAAGCACTTTAAAGCCATCAGAATCAGGCACTTTTAGTGGGCTAGGGGCGGTCCATTGCTGGCGTAGAGACATTTTCCCCTGAATAGATATACTGCAGTCCCTTCGGGTCGAATAATAGCCTGTGGCGGGGACCATCGATCGAGGCATCAGAAGCATCATAACCAGCATCACCGGGATATAGGGATACTAGCTGACCGTCGATTTTCGACAGCCTCGGTGTTACACGATAGGGCTCTCTTTTTGCTAGGCCAGCGCAGGCCTCCGCGGCAGTCCGATAATGGTTAATTAGCTGCAACGATAACAGCGTAGGCGGCATTAGCCTCAGCTCAGCGGCAAGGTGCGGTTTGACAGCATCTTCTATTAAAATCCACTTAAAATCATGTATCTCGCCGCCATCAATCACGATCTCCGCCGATATTTCCATAATATGGGCAGCAAAAAACCAGGTAGAAAAGCGCTTCTTCTGCCTCACCGGCGTGGTCCAGTGACTGAAATATACTAACGCTTTCGGCGCCACCATCAAGCCGCATTCTTCATAGGTCTCTCTGACCGCGGCAACCTGCGCCGCCCAAGCCTCCGAAGGGGCATTATCCAGTTCTGACTGATCAATAGCGCCACCGGGAAATACCCAGGCGCCACCGGCAAACGCCAGTGCATTATTACGCCTCAGTAATAATGTTTCGAGCCCCTGCTCAGAGTCGCGTAATAGCACCACCGTGGACGCCGGCCGAACCACAACATGCTTATCATCCATCAGCTAAACCACTCCCAAACTGTTGCGTATCAATGAGGCTAAGGCGAGAGAAAAACCCCAATAAAAAAGCCCCATGATGGTGGGGCTTTTTGTCAAACTGAGCAAAAATTACCGATAGACAGGGAAGCGGCTACATATCTCTAGCACCTTGGCTTTCGTCTGTGCAATGACCTGCACCGAGTCGCCCGTATCTAGGCTATCTAAGACATCACACATCCAATGGGTGAGCTGAATCGTTTCATCCAACCCAAACCCCCGAGTAGTAATCGCTGGAGTACCAACACGCAGCCCAGAAGTTATAAACGGTGAACGCGGATCGTTGGGCACTGCATTTTTATTCACGGTTATAAACGCCTCTCCTAATGCCGCGTCAGCGTCTTTACCGGTATACTCTTTGCCTATCAAGCTTACCAACATCAGATGATTTTCTGTGCCATTAGACACAATGCTCAAACCTCGCGACATAAAGGTCGCCGCCATGGCCTTGGCGTTAGCAACTACCTGCTTTTGATAGACGATAAATTCATCGCTGGCTGCCTCTTTAAAAGCCACTGCCTTAGCAGCAATTACATGGCACAGAGGACCGCCCTGCATGCCAGGGAAAACCGCAGAATTACATTTTTTTGCAATCGCCTCGTCGTTGGTCAAAATGATACCACCGCGTGGACCACGTAAGGTTTTGTGCGTGGTTGAGGTCACCACATGGGCATGGGGAATTGGGCTCGGATAAACGCCCGCTGCAACTAATCCAGAAACATGTGCCATATCAACCAGAAGATAGGCATCCACTTTATCGGCTATCTCACGAAACCGTGCCCAATCCATAATACCAGAGTAGGCGGAGAATCCAGCAATAATCATAGCGGGCCGGTGTTCGAGAGCTAACGCCTCAACCTGATCATAGTCGATCAAACCCGTCTCAGCATTTAGACCATATTGGATAGGATTGTAGAGTTTGCCAGAAAAATTGGGCTTGGCACCATGGGTTAGGTGTCCGCCGTCCGCCAGACTCATACCTAGAACCGTATCGCCACCCTTGATTAATGCCAGAAATACGGCACTGTTCGCCTGTGAACCACTGTGTGGCTGCACATTAGCATACTCTGAACCATACAGAGTCTTGAGTCGGTCAATCGCCAATTGCTCCGCAACATCCACAAACTCACAACCGCCATAGTAACGCTTACCCGGGTAACCCTCGGCATATTTGTTAGTCATTTTGCCGCCCTGCGCTTCCATAACCGCTGGACTGGTATAGTTCTCTGAAGCAATTAACTCAATGTGTTGCTCTTGACGCTGATCTTCTTGCTGGATGGACTGCCATAATTCAGGATCGAAATTGGCAATTGTCTGGTCTTTATCAAACATAGGATTAAAATTCCTGGACGGTTTTACGGAGACTATTCTGGGAGCCAATATTCTACCAGAAGCCACTGTAATCTTACAGTCTAAAAAGCCCGAAATAACCTCAGCCTTTTGACTTTTCAAACAGCGCCATAGCCTCGATGTGAGTAGTGTGAGGAAACATTCCCATTACCCCTGCGGCAGACATTTGATAACCCTGTTTAGTGAGCGTTTCCGCGTCTCTAATCATGGTTGCAGGATGACAGGAAATATAGAGTATTTGCTTGGCACCGGATTTAGCAACCCAAGACATCACCCCCGCAGCCCCATTTCGCGGAGGATCTAACAACAGCAAGTCTATAGGCCCCTTGGGGTCACAGGCCAAAGTCAGGGCATCGGCACTAGTCAAATCTGCCACACGGAACTCTACATTACTTAGATTGTTGATCCGCGCATTTTCAATCGCAGCCTCTACCAGTACCGGTAGACCCTCAATGCCGATCACCTGTTCAAAGCACTGAGTTAAAGGCAGCGACAAATTACCCGTACCGCAATATAGATCAATGGCCCTGTTACCCTTGGCCGGCAAAAGACTGAGTATTTGCTCAACCATCAGCCGATTAACTTCACCGTTGACTTGAATAAATTGGCCCGGCTCAAAATTGATGGTGATAGCCTCTGTAACAGCAAAACTCAGCTGATCGCTGCCACCATCAAGGCGCGTAAATTGCGCCTGCTTACCCACCTTCCACCACAGCTGAGCAGAGCCCAAGCCCATAGCCTGAAGGCCTTCAATCAGCTTTGCCATAACACTATCCGCAGGCAGGCGACTAGCCTCTATTGCAATCGCAAAACTGCTGTCAGCAGACACTAATTCGACTTCAAATACTCTGACAGAAACCGGTAATAGCGCCAACCATTTAGGCAGTGCCGCGACGACCGCCGGTAATGGGGCAGTTAGAACCGGACATTGGGTAATGGGCTCAACACGCTGACTACCCGCGTTGCGAAAGCCAATTAGAAACTTACCGTCTTTAGCTCGCTGCACAGCCAGTCGCGCCCTGCGGCGATAACCCCACTGAGGAGCACTCAATGCAGGCAATATACGCTTGGGCGTCAAGCCTCCTCGCTGCAAATCATTCAATAATTGCTGTTGTTTAAATTCAAGCTGTTGATGGTGATCGAGATGCTGCAAACTACATCCACCACAACGGCTAAAATGTTTGCAGGACGGTTCGACGCGATGCTCAGACTTGGACAGAACTTGAGTCGCCCGCCCTTCATCATAATTGCGTTTTTGATTGATGAGCCTAAATTCAACCCGCTCAGCGGGCAGCGCACCTTCAACAAAACAGGTCTTGCCATTGATACGCCCAATACCTCGACCGTCGTAACTGAGGTCGATAATATCGCATTGCAGCGTCTGTTTGTTATTCATGATGGTACCTTAGTAATGTATGAAGCAATGGCTTTATAATGTTGAGGACAGCATGCCGGCGGCTATACCGCGATGGTAGCAGATCAATACTGTCAACCCGAGACATGAATCATGACCGGGGGCTATTTTGCCTATTGCCGGACAGTTAAATAGCGGGCCCTGCAATCAGCATCGAGAAATACTCACAAAAGGAAATGTAAAATGGGCATAGGAAACACCGCAGACCAGTGGGGCCTGTTGAGCAAAATACTGCACTGGCTCACCGCTCTGTTGATATTCATTCAAATACCTCTGGGATTTTATGCCGAGAGCTTGAAATTGTCGGCTCTGAAAATGGATATCTTTATCTGGCACAAGTCCGTAGGTATGCTGGTATTTTTATTGCTTATACTGCGGCTACTGTGGCGCATCAAAAGTACTATTCCCAAGGCTCCCTGTGTCAGCCAAATACAGCAGCGCTTGGGACAGTTGACCCACGGCCTACTTTACGGTCTCATGGTGTTGCTACCCATCTCTGGCTGGATCACCTCCTCCGCGGCTAATATACCGATTAAGCTGTTCTGGTTAATACCATTGCCGGCGCTGGTCCGGCCCGATGACGCACTAAAGTCATTAGCTGCGGAGGTACATGAAATCTGTGTTTTGGTTTTACTAATCACTTTGCTTGTGCATATAGGTGCGGCGCTGCGTCATCACCTGCTGCTACGGGACGATGTGCTTAAACGAATGTGGTTCTAGTTGGCCACTCGATAAGGAGTTCTTTTGAAATTAATTAATTTGATAATAAGCTTATGCTGCCTACTAAATGGTACCTTTGTGTCTGCGACAGACTGGCAGTCAAATCCTAGCAAGAGCCGATTAAACTTCGCTCCCAGCTACGAAGGTATGCCTATCAATGGGCGCTTTACTATGTTTTCAGTGACCTACACCACCGACGCAAAAGATCAACCAACTCATTTATCCGTGAAAGTTAGTATCGCCAGTGCTGACATGGATAATAGCGAAATCAATGAGGCGATCGGGGCCGCTGACTGGTTTAATATTATCGACTTTCCCGAGGCACAATTTATCAGCGATCAATTTGTCCTCGATGCTTCGGGACAGTTTTTAGCTCAGGGTAGCCTGCGACTAAAAGGCCATAATAAGTCTGTGATCGTACCCTTCCGCTGGGAGACTCTACCTGAAGGACAGGCATCGATGGTTGGGGAACTAACATTGGCGCGCAATGATTTTTTTATTGGGGATGGCGAATGGGCTAGTGGCGAACAAATCGGTATTATTGTGAAAGTTTGGTTTAATGTGGTGTTTTCACGCGCTGAATCTAGCCAATGAAAAATTCTATTATGGTATCTTGTCTCATCATCTTCCTGAGCGCCTGTGCCATCCAGAAAGACAACTTAGCCACCACCGAGCAACCATACGATTTTCTTGGCACTAACTATCTGCAGGCCGACCCACAATACGCTGTGTATGAGGTAGACAGTAATTTATCGCAAATTCTTGTGCGAGCTTATCGTGGAGGACTTTTGGCAAAGCTCGGTCACGATCATATTATTGCTAGTCAAGACATCCGGGGCTATGTCCGGATCCATGACAAAACCGGAGACTGCCGCGCCGATTTTTATGCGCCATTGGGCAGCCTAGACGTAGACAATGAAAAATTCAGAGCTGCTGAGAATCTGGACTCCACTCCGTCAGAAAAAGATATTATCGGTACCAAAAATAATATGCTAAAAAGTCTTGAACAATCAATTTTTCCGGTGGTAAAGCTACACAGTAGTGACTGTTCTGCAGCCCTCGCAGGTGCTATGACATCCGTGGCGCTAACGATTCATGGGGTGACACAACCACTGCAGCTAGCAATTAAGATTGCCCAGGAGGAGGACGGAACGCTGCTGTTAAGCGGCGCTTTTTCTATTTTGCAGACTGACTTTTCGATTCAGCCCTTTTCCATAATGAATGGGCTGATAAAAGTACAGGACAGACTCGATCTGCGCTATTTAATCACCGCTACAAAGTTGGCCCGCTGAATGCGCAATGCCCAGAGGTTTTTTCATCTTAGGCAATTCACTCCGCAATGAGTTACCAGTTGACCGACTTGCCGTCCCAATCGAGAAACGTGAGTTGCCCGTCGACCTCAGCCTCATCCATAATTCCTGCCAACCGGTCCGCAACAAAGGCCGCGGCGAATAATTGCTCTTTAGGTACTGATGCCTGAAAAGGTTTAGACAGGTCGGTATCTGTGGTACCCGGATGAAAACTTATTAATTTGACATTCTTCACCCGGCGCGCATATTCAATCGCAAAGGTTTTCAGCATCATATTGAGTGCCGCCTTGGAAGTACGATAGGCATACCAACCACCCATGCGATTGTCCTCGATGCTGCCAACTCTCGCGCTGAGCGCCGCAATAATACAAGGATGCTGACCAACGAGGACGCTGAGTAGCAGCTTCAGCCAAAGGGCGGGCACTACGGTATTGGCCTGGAAAACCGCATGCATCGATGCCTCATTGATATCTTCACAACGCTTTTCTGGCCAGATGTCATCGGTATGCAAAAGTCCATGACAGATACAGACTCTACTAAATGTGCCCGAGTAAGGTACCAAATCAGCAATAACCCGCGCCATTGCTTCTTCGCTGTAGTCACCCTCGAGCTGAATCCAAACCAGCCGAGAGTTAGATATCCACGCCGCGGAAAGATCCTCAGTCTGACAACTGCGACTGACGGCGATGACCCGATCTATCGATGGGTCGGTAAGAAATTTGGCAACAATTGCCTGACCTAAACCACCGCTGGCGCCCAAAACTAGAGCGGTCTGAGACTGTTGATCGCCTGTCATTTAGCATCCCCAATTGAACAGGCGTCACAGCGTGATTGGCCTGTTAATAATTTTGATATCCGATTGCGATGCTTGGCAAAAAACAAGTACGTAAGATCTGCTATCGGTTTAATAATGGGCCACCGCAATATCGCGACCCACTTACGTTTGCCAACCAATACCCAAGCCTGATAAGTCACATCAAGACCGAAGATAAGCTGACCATCCGCCAACTGGCCATGCAGTATGCGATCGGCCGCTTGCTGATCAATCTGCGGGAAACGCGCACTAAAGTCAGCGGCATAAATATCCTCATAGGCAATCTTTCTGGCACTGTCGCGCCTAGACAAATGGCGCATCTCTGCGGCACAAAGGGGACACCCACCATCATAAAATATAGTTAATTCTGTCATAGGTACAATTCCTGAATCATCATATATATCACCACAACATGCCACACAGCGACCACCGCTGTGATCCTTAGACGCATAGACCAATAGACTCGATCAGTTTCGCCGGCCTGACTGCCCAAAAGCCTCTCTGCCCAAAGTAGACTCAAAAATCCTGCAAGTAATAACGTGACCGCAAATATCGTCATGATTGGCGCCACATAGTTTAGCAATAAACTCGCCCAGGCGCTTAGAGCTAACAGATTGCTAAATATGACGGCCGCATTGGCCAGAAATCCTGACTCACTAATCCGAGCCGCTGCCCAAAGCGTGCCGCATAGAAAGCTGAGTATTACAGCACTATAGGCAATAAATACGTACGGGGCGTAGAGCCCAAAGACCGACGTGCTTTGCAATCCAGAGCCCGAAACGTACCCTTGGACCATCAATAAAGCCAGTAGGGAAAAGGGTATGGACCCAAGATCACCCAAAAAGGCTGTCAGGCTATAGGATGAACTGGACTCAGAGTCTTGTTTGAGCATGAGTGGTCACTGTTTTGATGGTTTCCAACTTACGAATGACAAGCGAGGTTGGATGTTTTTTTATGCCTTGAGACAGTCATCTAAACCAAGTATTTTAACGTAAGTGAGTGACAAAGGGCGCCTGGGCGCTGAAGTTAAATGTTACGGTGAGCTACGATGTCTCAAAAGGTCGGCCTGTTTTTATTTAAAAATGACCTGCGCATAGACGATAATCCGAGCTTGGCGCGTGCAGCAGCCGAGGTTGACCAGCTCATATGCCTTTACTGCCTTGAAGAAAAGCACCCACCCACAAGCCTGCGTGCGCCGCGTGAACTGTCAGTTCATCGCGCGGTGTTTCTGCACCAATCTCTGACAGAGTTAGAAACCAGCCTTAAATCATTCGGTCAGCGGCTAGTCGTTAGCGCAGAGTCAGCGTTGGATATTATTCCTCAACTGATAACGCAGTATAGTATTTCACAGGTCTACAGTAGTGAGAATGTAGGAGATTATGAGAATCTGGTGTGGCAACGCCTGCATAAACGCTACCCACTAATTAGCTTTCAACGGATTGCCAGCCACACGCTATTCGATCGAACTGAGTTACCCTTTGAGCTCACCGAACTGCCTGACAGCTTCTCAAAATTCCGTAAAATCATTGAGCCTCTCGAGATCAAGCCGCCACTACCCCGTCTTTTAACGTTGCCACCCAGCCCGGTATCGTCGGCAGCATGGCCATGGGTGTCGAATAGGTCCGCGCATCAATTTCTTTTTGAGGGCGGCGAGCAACAGGGGCTGGCACATTTGCAACGTTACTTTGTGAGCGGCCTGGCCAGCACCTATAAGGAAACGCGCAATGGTCTGGACGGCATGGACTACTCGACTAAATTTTCACCATGGCTCGCCAACGGCTGCCTGTCTGCGCGGCGTGTTATACAAAGTTTGCGAGACTATGAGCGCGACATGGGTGCTAATGATTCGACCTACTGGATTTACTTTGAATTGCTCTGGCGCGAGTACTATCAGCTCTATGCGCACCGGCATGGGAGACATTTGTTTGGCTTCAGCGGTATCAAGAGTCGCAAGCCTACAACGAGCTTTTACCCTGAAAGATTCCAAAAGTGGTGTCAGGGCAACACGCCCTATCCCATCGTAAATGCCTGCATGAAGCAGCTCAATAGGACAGGTTACGTGAGCAATCGCGGCCGCCAACTTGTGGCGAGCTGTTTCGTTCATGAATTAGGTTTAGATTGGCGCTACGGCGCAGCCTATATGGAACATCAGCTGATTGATTATGATACTGCCTCCAACTGGGGCAATTGGCAGTATCTTGCCGGCGTTGGTGCTGATCCGCGTGGGCATCGTCGTTTTGACCTAAACAAACAAACTCAACTCTATGATCCTGACAGGGCATTCATCAAACACTGGGGTGGTGATAGGCATGACACTGTCCTCGACTCAACTGATGCTGCTGACTGGCCGATCGTCACTTTCAGGAATTATGACAATGACTAACTTCCATACCCTGCGACTTATATTGGGTGATCAGCTCAATCGTCAACATTCTTGGTATAAGCAAAAGGATGATGGCGTGTTATATCTCATTGCTGAGTTACATCAGGAAGCTAAGTATGTCACCCATCACATTCAAAAACTTTGTGCTTTTTTTGCTGCTATGGAATCCTTTGCGAACTCATTGCGGAGCGACCAGCATCAGGTAAGCTACCTTAATCTTGATGATACTGTTGACTATGCCAGCCTACCTCAGTTGTTAGGAGCTCTGTGTCAGCAACATTCTGTGCAGCATCTAGAGTATCAGCAACCAGACGAATACCGCCTAGCCCAACAATTGCAGTCAATGGATATAGGCACCTCGGTAAGCTGTTTTGATACGGAACATTTTTTATTGCCTCAGTCTGAAATTCCCCACTATATTAATGCGGGTAAGCACAACCGTATGGAATCCTTTTATCGTAAAATGCGGTTGCGTTTTAATGTGCTTATGGATGGCAAGCATCCTCAGGGCGAACGGTGGAATTTTGACGGTGAAAACCGACAGAAACTCAAGCCTGCCGATCTTGAGCAGGTGCCTCAGCCACTTTTATTTGCCAACCCTGCTGACGAAATTCGCCAGCGCATCGAAAGGCATCAGATCGCCTCGCTAGGAAATATGTCAGAGCAACTAATCTGGCCTATCAATGAGCAGCAAAGTTTGCAATTACTGGAGTTTTTCTGCCAGTATTGCCTACCCAATTTTGGTCGCTTTCAAGATGCTATGACGCGACAGGGTGACAATCGTTGGAGTCTTTACCATTCTAGAATATCCTTTGCACTGAACAGCAAAATCTTACAGCCGATGCAAGTGATCAATGCTGCGATTCGGCGATTTGAAGAGACCGATAGTCCAGTCGACTTAGCTCAAATTGAAGGTTTTATTCGCCAGATTCTCGGCTGGCGAGAATATATGCGCGCGGTGTACTGGGCGAATATGCCCAATTATGCTGAACTCAACGCCCTGAGTGCTAGCCGCAACCTGCCAGACTATTTTTGGACTGGAAAGACCAAGATGTCGTGTATGAAGCAGGCGATTGATCAGTCTTTAGATTATGCCTACGCACATCATATCCAGCGTTTAATGGTAACAGGCAACTTCGCTATGCTGGCCGGAATAAACCCAGCGCAAATGGATAAGTGGTATCTGGGTATTTATATTGACGCGATTGAATGGGTAGAAATGCCCAATACCCGCGGCATGAGCCAGTTTTCCGATGGCGGACTAATTGCTACAAAACCCTATGCTGCCAGCGGCAGTTACATCAACAAAATGAGTGATTATTGCAAAGATTGCCATTACAGCGTCAAGGAACGGTTTACCGAGGATGCCTGTCCCTTTAATAGTCTATATTGGGATTTCATGCATCGACATACCGATAAATTCGCACGAAACCCAAGAACGTCAATGGCCTACCGGAACTGGGATAAAATGGATGAGAGCGTTAAAAGCGCGCTGTTGCTGCGCGCCCGATATTGTTTAGAGAATCTTGAAACATTGTGATCTCTAGGCTCGAACGTGACAGTGAGACAGTGCCGTTCAGCGTTCAATAATTGGCTATTCTGGTCGACTGAGGTGATCAACGATAACGCTGTAATTGTGAAAGAAGTTCTGGTGTGCCGTCATCAAGAACTACTGGACTCGCAATCTGCGCGCTGCCTTCTAAAAGTTACCATATGAATACTCTTTAGCTAGTATTTAGCCTAACGATATAATAAAAAGGCAGCCTAAAAACTGGTGTTTATCGTTACTGAAAGCGGTCATGTGATCCAAAAAGAAACCTAGGCCGTAATAAAAATAGCAGCCCAAAATATACAATTTCAAAAACTAAATAAACGATCTATTTTTGTGTTGCGTTTTCCGTAGACTAGCGAGTACAATTTTCTCAAGCTGGTTTTGGAATTATTTAAGATTTAGCTTTTCAACTTGGAGTGTCGGAAGTATTGCTTTGCATTAAGTGAACCGGCATAAATAATAAAGCCTTAAAATTTAGGGGTTACAAATGACTTACAACTTAACGTCCGCCGACCCAGTCGGCATGTCTTTTTGGTTAATTTCCATGGCGCTTGTTGCGGCTACAGCTTTTTTCTTTATAGAGCGCGATCGTGTTGCAGGAAAGTGGAAGACATCTTTGACAGTATCAGGCTTGGTTACTTTGATTGCTGCGGTTCACTACTTTTACATGCGCGATGTTTGGGTAGCGTCGGGAACTTCTCCAACAGAATTACGATACATTGACTGGTTGCTGACTGTGCCGCTATTAATGGTTGAATTCTACTTGGTTCTTTCTGCAGTAACGAAAGTGCCAGCTCGGGTATTCTGGAAGTTGCTACTCGGTTCGGTTGCTATGCTGGGCTTCGGCTTCGCTGGCGAGACAGGCATGATGGGGGTTACCTTAGCGTTTATCCTGGCAATGCTTGGTTGGGCATTCATCGTTTGGGAGATCTTCAAAGGTGAAGCTAGCCAGATCAACGCTGGTCTTTCAAATGCTAACGTTCAGAAAGCCTACAAGTGGATGCTTATCTGTGTAACGATCGGTTGGTCTATCTACCCCATTGGATATTTCATGGGTTATATGGGCGGCGGTGCTGATGCAGCGACACTTAACATTGTTTATAACCTAGCCGACTTTGTAAATAAGATCGGGTTTGGTGTGATTATCTGGGCTGCTGCAGTAGCAGATTCAGAGTAATTTAGACGGTTAGATGTGCTGAAGGGGCTAGAGTTTCTAGCCCCTTCTCTCTTTGAAGCTTTTAAGGATACACCGAGAGAGCGGGTAAGAGTCGACTAAGACAAGACCTTTTAAAACAAGCAGCCATTCTATGCTGTGAAGCAGAAGGGTATGATTGATGGTCCCCAAGACAATAACAAATGGGTCGAATAAGTTAGCAGAACTTCAGGCTCTATATCAACGCGAATTACCCGATCCAAATAGTAGCTTGGGCCTAGCGGCTCGCTATCACTTTAAAAACCCAGGGAAATCTTTTAGAGCGCAACTAGCGCTGACGACTGGCTATTCACTAGGCCTAGATCCCTTAGATAATTTGTACTGGGCGGCCGCTTGTGAGCTATTGCACAACGCCTCCTTGATTCATGACGATATCAGTGATTCCAGCACCCATAGACGCGGCCAAGAGAGTATCCATCTCCATTTCGGATCCGACATGGCGCTCTGCCTGGGAGACTGGATGATTGCCAAAGCCTTTGAGCTCGGCGCCAGAAACACCGTAAGCGGTGGTGCGCTGGTAGCCCTTTTAGCTCAGGCAATGCAAGAGACTTGCAGCGGGCAGATATCCGATATCAGCCAGCGTCGCTGTCCTGACCTCCTTGAGTGGCAGCGGATTGCCACAGGTAAAACCGCACCCTTATTAATAGCTCCCATCAAGGGGGCAGCTATCGCTGCTAGCCTAGACCAGAGGCCCGAAGCTTTTAAAAATCTTGAACATATTATCGGCTTGTGTGGTCTGGCCTATCAGGGTCGAAATGATATTGATGACATCATTCCCTCTAGTCACCAATCTAGTGATCTTGAGGGTCGTAAGCCTAATTTAGTAGTCAGCCTATTTGCCCATCAGAGCCATGGATGTGCAGACTTTGTTCGCTGGTATGCCTCAGAAAATATCCGTCAGTTACCTTATTGGCAACGGCGCATTGCCTCGAGCGAAGTTATTTTACATGCTAACCAATCAGTAGATTACTGGCTCCTTCAGGCAGAGCAGCGAGTGGCATCACTGCCGGTGGCATTGCAGGCGGTAACTCAGAGTTTGGTCGCCTCAGTCAAACAGAAAGCCACGATGGCTCGGGAAGGAAAGATCGCTTGACCTCAAAAAACATTGGTGCCAATCAGACAGCAATAATTGTCGGAGCCGGTTTTGCCGGTATAGCAACAGCCCTAAGGCTCAGAGCCCTAGGGTATGAGGTTACTCTCTTAGAGCGCCTCGACAGCCTAGGTGGCAGGGCTCAGGTTTTTGAGCGCGGTGGCTATCGCCATGATGCAGGGCCCACAGTAATCACAGCACCTTTTCTCTTCGATGAGCTGTTTGAGCTGTTCGATGAAAAACTGCAAGACTACCTGCAGTTTGTACCACTAGATCCGTTCTATCGATTTCACTTTGCCGACGGTAGCCAATTCGACTATCGGGCTAGTATTGAAGACACCTTAACTGAGATTCGCCGCTTTAACCCAGCCGATGCAGACGGCTATCTCAAGCTATTAGATACGTCTAAGAAAGTTTACGATGTTGGCTTTAAACAGTTAGCGCATCGTCCCTTTACGCGGGTCTGGGATATGGTCAAACAGGTTCCCGCACTGCTAATTTTAAAATGTTACAAAACCGTCTCCCAAATGGTTAATAGCCACCTCAAGCATCCCCTGATTCGTCAGGCATTTTCTATTCATCCTCTCTTAGTAGGCGGAAATCCCTTTAAAACCACCGCCATTTATACCCTGATACACTACCTCGAACGACGATGGGGGGTGTTTTTTTGTATGGGTGGCACGGGGAAACTGATCGAAGAGCTTAGCGCTTTGATGACGCGCCACAATATCAAAATTCAATTGAACGCAGATGTTGATGAAATTATTATTGAAAATAAGTGTGCCACAGGTGTCAGACTAAGCTCTGGCGAAATACAAACGGCTGATATAGTGATATTTGGTGGCGATCCTGAGACCTGCTATAAGCATCTCTTACCGCAGAAAAAAATTAGTCGCCCAAGCATTAAAAAACGCTACAGCATGGGCCTTTATGTGCTTTATTTCGGCACCAAAAAACTGTATCCCGATGTCGCCCATCACAGCATTTGGATGGGCCCACGCTTTAAAGAGTTACTGTCAGAGATATTCGATACCAAGCGTATGAGCGAGGATTTCTCCCTCTATGTGCACCGCCCCACAGCAACGGACAAAAGCTTTGCACCCGAGGGCTGCGAATCCTTTTATGTTCTCTGCCCGGTCCCCAACTTGCAAGGTAACGTTAACTGGGACACCGAGGGGGAGGTGTTACGCACGCGGATTATTAGCGCATTAGAAGATACCATTCTGCCGGATCTCAGTTCCGTGATTGAAGAGGTTTTTTGGATGACTCCGGAAGATTTCGCCAAGGATTATCGCTCTATGCATGGCGCCGGATTCTCCATCGAGCCGCGACTTACTCAATCAGCGTGGTTTCGCTTCCATAATCGGGATAGCGCCATCAATAATCTATATTTCGTTGGCGCAGGTACTCACCCAGGTGCAGGGCTACCCGGCGTCGTCAGCTCAGCCAAGGTGGTTGAAGAATTGCTCACCGGTGTTGAGGTAGCCTCTGGCGGCTAGACTATGGCAAATCAATCGCTAGGCAATTTACAGCCGGTGCAAACTCTCGCTCGGCACGGCAAGTCATTTTATTGGGCCAGCCTATTTCTCGGGTCTACGCTGGCTAATCATGCTGCGCAACTGTATCAGTTTTGCCGCTATGTCGATGACTTGGCAGATGGTGATCTTCCCGACCGCCATGAATCTCTCGATAATATTCGGGCCCGTCTAATTGGCAGCGATGTCGCAGTTGGTCCAGAAGTTGAGGCCTTTCTCGCGCTGGCAGCGACCAGCAATATTCCCCCTCGCGCCGCGGTGGAGTTGCTAGACGGTATGCTGAGTGACCAAAGTCCTGCGGCATTTGCAGATGAAGCCGAGTTGCTGCGCTACTGCCATGCTGTGGCAGGTACCGTGGGCCTAATGATGTGCCGTGTGTTGAATTGCATAGAGTCTCGCGCCGATAGTTTTGCCATTGATTTAGGTGTTGCTATGCAGCTGACTAATATCTCAAGGGACGTTTTAGAGGATGCGAAAATGGGACGTCGTTATCTACCCGCTAGCTGGGTCGATCTTAGCCCGGCAGAGATTGCGGCGGCGGCGCCCGGCTGTCAGCAGCCAGTGGCCGAGGCTATCGCACAATTAATGAAACTGTCCGAACAGTATTACGCCAGTGCATTGCTGGGTATACGTTTGCTGCCGTTTCGCTCAAGACTCTCCATCGCGATCGCTTTGCGGGTTTATCGGCAAATTGGTTTCGTTCTGAAACGCCACAAACTAGCCTGGTGGAAGGGGCGAGTTATGGTTGGCAAGGGTGAAAAAATACTGCTTAG
>Ga0075443_10000521_pt1 | contig 16237 bp, 13 predicted proteins | sample CoawatmetaG00DNA_3_FD_71583 | JGI IMG/M metagenome (GOLD analysis project Ga0075443, IMG submission 71583) | Marine microbial communities from the West Antarctic Peninsula - Coastal water metaG006-DNA | ecosystem: Environmental > Aquatic > Marine > Coastal | place: Atlantic Ocean: West... | reverse complement strand
ATAAAGGTTATTGGAATAGCGCAAGGTTATTCAATAAAGTCTTAAATGAAGAGAGCATTCAACTAAGCAAATTAAACAAAGAGAGGAAAATTTATGAGAAAAACAATTTTAACAGTAGCATTGTGCATGGTAGCAATATTTGCATCAGCACAGAATTTTATGGTAGTCACAACTTACACTGCAGCAGAAGAAGGCGCAGAGTGGGAAATGTCTAGCTTAACCGACAACATGGGTATTGGATACGTAGTAAACGATACTTGGACAGTTGGTTTAATAACAGCTGGAGAGGATTCATTAGGTGACAAAAATTACGACTTATTCGGTCGTTACAATTGGAATAAGGATATGTATGTTTCAATTCAAGCACCAACTGAAGAAATGATGGACAACTTAACATTAGGTTTAGGTTATTCATTCGTAGTATGGAAAGGGTTAGCAGTAGAACCTAACTACACAATGGGTCTTAAAGAAGACGCAAACGGAGATAGAGAAGGTACATTCAACTTAGGGTTGGCGTACCGTTTCTAGTAATTAAATAATTAACCGAGATGCTCTCTCAACTTAGTATTAACAATTAAAAAAACGGAGAAAACAAAATGGAAAACGTAATTAAATATATTACAGGCTTTTTTGGCGGATTAGGTACAATTCTTATGGCAGTTCTTCCAGTGACGATCTTATGGTTCGTATTAACTGGCGGTTCGGTATTCGGAATGGACGTAATTGCAAATCTTACTTCATTAGTGAATGGATTTGGTCAAGGTGGTTTCGCAGGATTAGTGGTACTAGTATTAGTAGCATCATTTTTTGTCAAGAAATAATTGATAAAAACATATAATTCATTAAATGGCTCGGAGTTAATTCTCCGGGCCATTTATTTTTTATCTAAAGTCTATATTTATAGTAAAGTATATTATATGTGGAGAAAAAGAAATGTTTGAAGACGAAATATTTGAAGGTAAAAGCTTTTCAGATCTATTGAAGGAAATACATACCAATTCAAAAAAGAAAGAAAAGCAGATAAACTCATTAATAGCCCAATTACAGCCTCTAGTTAAAAACATAACAGATGCAACAATATTGGTACCATTAATAAAGGATTATTTAGACGTTGGTATTAAGAATGACGATGCACTAATAAAAATGGCTGGTATAATACAACGTGCAATGAATAGAACAGAATCAGATGGTGGAGATTTTTCATTAACAGATGATGAGAAAAAAGAACTATTAAACACTGTCAAAAAATCAACAGCCGTTGAATGGGAAGATGAAGCAATAGGCGATGGCAAGAAACAAAACATCAAAAAATAAAACTAGTTTTAAAAATCCTAAGGGTACTGCTAAGAAAGCTAATTCTACAGCAGGACGATTGGGCGATTCGGCCGAAGTTATTGATGTAATTTTGGATCCAAGGCATCCCGAGTATAATCCTGAAAGATGGCCAGGTAGAAAAATTGGAGACATACAAGCAAGACCTGCTAGTTCATTTAATTTACCTATTTCCGAATGCCAGTGGTATCACCCAATGTGGCCAAATATATTTGCTGGAATTCCACTAATAGGCGAAATAGTATTACTAGTTGAGGCCATGGGCCAATCAAACAGGGGAGGAACATCTAGATTAGAAAAATATTATCTTCCAGCAGTAAACACGTGGCATGATCCAAATCATAATCAGGTACCAGCTGCAACTTTCGATATAAACATGTTATCTGAAACCCCATCTGAAGCAGAAATTTGTAACCCATCAGGAGTATACACAGCTAACAACGGAACAGAACAAGGCGCAATCGATTTAACTCCTCCACTAGGTAGAATTTTTCAAACAATGGACATTAAACGTCTACAACCTTATGAGGGAGATGTAATGTTTGAAGGTAGATTTGGCCAAAGTATTAGATTTGGATCAACAAACAAAACAGGTGCATCCCCAAATCTATGGTCATCTGGTGAAGGAAATAACGATCCTATATTTATACTAAGTAATGGCCACAGAACAGTTGTAGATCAAAACTATCACATAGAAGACCCTGACCAAGACGGATCTTCTTTATGGATATGTGGTGGTAATGCTATTACATTTAACCCTCCATCAGATAATTGGGACTCATATAAAACAACGTTTGACGCCGAAGCATTATCCGAAATACCCAATGAACTATACAAACAAGTACCAGCACCACCTGAATTTGAAGGCGAAAGACCGGGCCCATCTGCAACTACTCCAGAAGAGGTACTAATAGAACAAAAAGAAGCATCAAAAGCAACATCTGAAGAGAAAAAACAAGACCTAGATAAACCATGTCCAGACGGACAAGAACAAGACAGTCAAGGTAAGTGTGTAGATAAAGAAGTAGCCGAAGATGACCCTGTAGATCCTCCATCAAATACAAATGAACATACATGTGGGTTGGCCACTCCATGGAATAAAAAGATAGCCTCAATACTTGCACCCCTAGTACTAGATAAACAATATTCAGACTTAGGTTGGATGTCAGGATTTAGAAATAGTAGACCTGGAAAAACAAACGGTGATGATAAATTCTTAACAAAATATGGTGTACCTCATCCAAGACTTAAGGAAGGCGAATATAATAATACCTTAGCAAAACGTGGTGGAGAAACTTGGGTAGGAATATTGCACTGGACAGGTTGTTCAATTAGAACACTATATGAAGCAATGGATGAGTATGTATTTCCTCCAAATGCTGGTGGTCTTGCAGGTAAAACAATGATAGAAGCAGTATTCCCAAAGTCTGTAAAAATTGAAGCATATAAGTCTGGTCCTGGTATGTTCTATAATGGAAAAAATGCCGGAAAAACTTTACGTATAACAAAGGATGTTTTAGTGGAATTTTCATGTAATGCAGACACAAAGGAATTAAATTATGATTGGTGGTTTAAAGGAATGCGAGAATTTGTAAATCTAGATCAATACTCAAGAGAGGTCCAATCAAATGCAGTATGGAAAAAGTTTGGAACAAAGGTAAGTGAACTAATACCTAAATTTGGAGCAAAGACTGCAAGAGAGTATGCTATTATGATGTGTGGTCTTAACTCTGCCCCAGCGTTTATGAATAAGAATGCTGAAAAAGCAAATTGGAATATAGAAAGACTAATGCAAATATATTGTTCTGGAGATTGGGGAAAGGTTTCTCCTTGTAGAGGAAGATGTAATAAGGTAAATAGATACTATCCAGCCTGCAAAGACCAGTGGGATCCTAGTAGTAAATATTATAGGGATGGATATGTTTATGGTGGTTGTAAAAAAGTTAAAAAGAACGGTAAAAAGGTTGGATATGAACATGAAGCCAAACAGGGCATGTATCTTAGAGGTGCAGATTCCATACCACCACCAGAAGGAAAAGCAGTTTATAAGGCTGCATCTGAAGGCAGGTATGGTAGAGAAGATAATATGAGTTAACCTATGGGAAGAACCAGTAATTCACAAAATAAAACTAGCTTTAGTAGACAAACAACTGCAAAAACTACTCAAAAGTCTGCTCAAAAGGTTGCTGAATCTGCTGAGGTGATTGATGTTATTATGCACCCAAAACATGAAGCATTTGATTTAACTGCCAACAGGGTTGTTGGTAGTATAAAAGCTCGACCATTATCAAGATTTAATACAGATCCTGGAAATGTTGAATGGTATAATCCAATGTTTGCTAATCTATATGCTGGATATCCGCTAATAGGTGAAAATGTTTTATTGGTTTCTTCTGCCGGCAAGGGTGCACAAACTAGTCCGGAAAATATTGAAAAATATTATCTACCAGCAACAAACGTTTGGCAAGATGTTAACCACAACCAAAACCCAAATATAACATGGACTAAACAACCAATAGATTCAGAAGCAGAAATTTGTAACCCATCAGGAGTATATACGGCTACTCCAGGCCCAGAACAACAAAGTGGTGGAGAAGAAGTTGAATTAGGTTTTACATTTGAAGAAAAGATAGTTGCTCCTCTTTTACCATACGAAGGAGATACAATAATTAATGGTAGGTTCGGCCAAAGTATTAGGTTTGGTGCAACAAATCTAAACGCTGACACGCCAAATTATTGGTCTAATGAAGGATTAAATGGTGATGCAATAACTATAATAAGTAACGGCCATGTAGTACCAAAAGATTCTGATTTTCATTTAGAAGATATAAATAGAGACTGTGCAATTATAATGTTTTGTGAAGGACAACAAATACCAATAACTACTCCTTCAGATAATTGGACGTCTTATGAAGTACAGTTTGAAAAGGATAATACAGTACAAATAGGATTAGATTTTGTAGGAAACCCTGACGCACAAAATGCTGCAGAAGAAGACGATGATAAAAAAATTGAAGATACAGAATCAGCATCAGAAGATGATATAACCGACGAAAAGAAAGATGAGGAAAGAACTGAAAAGAAAGTAGAAACCAACGGTGAATTCATAACTAGAAAGGTACAAAAAATAGCAGATAGTGATAATGCAGAATTTTATGCATCAGTTATTAATTATTTTGTTGAAAATGGAGCAACTCCTCATGGAGCCTCTGGTTTATGTGGTAACCTACTTTCTGAAGGTATGGGTTCTGTTGCTAAAACTTCTGGTAACTATCCACAACAATGTGCTGCTGAATTAGAAATGTGGGGAGGAACTCCTACACCTGGAACAGCACATAACCACTCCAAGGGTAAAGGTGTACCTGGTGATTGGGTCGGTGTTGGTGCATATGAAAAAACAGAAAAATGGGATGGTAGAACATATTATTCTGGAGAATATTCAAATTGGTCTGGTGGAGTTGGTATAGCTCAATGGACTGGTACAAGAAGAACTAAAATAGAAAAATCACTAATTGGTAATACACGTTTTTACGATGGTGGTGGAGGACCCCCTTATGGTAAGCCATTGCCTAAAAAACAAAATAGGGAAACGTATAATAAAGCACTTCGCGAAGCAGTATATAATTGTCCAAAATTAGGTCCACAGGTTGGTGTACTTGCTCAATGTGCATATTTATGGCATGAAGAAATTAAAAAAATTAGTAGATACAAACCTACCCTTCAAGCAATGACAACCCATGAATACAATCCACTTTATAAACCCAGTGGAAATTCTAATGTATCTTCCGAGTTTGCTTCCAATGGACAAAATCAAGCTGTTGGTAGTACTGTAAAATTAGCAGATGAACAAGATATATCTGTTTTAATCGTTGCAAATTTTGAAGTACCAGGATCGTTTATTCGTAGAAAAAAGGCAGACTATTATAGAACAAAAAACGGAAAAAAAGAATTAAAACAACCTAAAAAAGATTGGGAAGCAACAAAAATAAAGCGTGGTGAAGCTGCAACAGATTCCTTAACACTTTGGAACATGTATTATGGTGACACCCCATTAGGTGATGAAACAAAGCCTAGACCAATACCAATATCTACTTTACCACTTGCACCTGACCCAGCGCCCATTGATAATACAGCTGCTCAAGCAGGGGCCCCACCACTAAGTATACTAATTGAAAAATATAAAGGATATGATATACTAGAAAAAAACTTCCCAGGTAGAGACTCAATGTTGGCAGTACAACATGAATCTGAAAATGTAGAAGGATCGGTTGAAGAATTTGTGGTACAAACTACTAGTGGATTGCGTCGTGGTTCTATTTCAGGTGGTAGGAATGACGTTGAGATTATTAAATGGAGTATCAATGATTCAATAGACGACTATAACGATGGTGAAAGAGTGGATTGGTAAATTATGGGAAGATTTAAAACTAGTAAAAATAAAAGCAAGAGAACTAATAAGCGTAATAACTCAGAGGCCAAAAAACAACAAAAGGTTGGATTATCAAATTTTTCATCGGCTGAAGTTGTTGATATTATTCTTAACGAAGATCACCCTGACTATAGTTTAGAAAAAAAAATAGGGGTAGGATCTGTGAAAGCCAGGCGAATTAAGGAAGAATTTGGAGTACAAAGTTCATCATTGAGTTATTATTCTCCATTTTTTGGAACAGGCATATGGATTCCTCCACTTAAGGGCGAAATAGTACAATTAGTATCTGCTTTAGGTTGGGGAGCCCAAAAAGACCATAAATCTGAAGAAATGTATTATTTGCCTCCAATAAATATATGGCAAGACCCGAACCACAACCAATTACCTGGTGCTAGTTATCAGCTTGGTGTAATGGATGGTACCTCTGAAGCAGAAATTTGTAATCCTTCAGGCCAATATTCTTCAAACCCTGGAACAGCAAAAGCCATTGAACCTGATCCGCCAGTTCCATTGGGATTCATTTTTGAAGAGAAAGAAGTACAACGCTTATTTCCATACGAAGGTGATTTGATACTTGAAGGGAGAGGTGCACATAGTATTAGGTTAGGTAGTACTGTAAAAAAAGCAGAATATAAAAATTGGTGGTCTTCAACTGGTAATAACGGTGATCCAATAACTATCATTAGTGATGACCATAGTAAAACCAGTGGAGGTGACTATAAGCTAGAAGATGTTAATGCTGATGGTGGAATTGTTGTACTTGCATGTACTCAAAAAATACCCATTAATATTATATCAACTGATGGCGATAATATTAGGTGGAATTCTTACGACAATACTCCAACAGCAAAAAAACAAGACGCTTCAGAGTTAAATTATACAAAGGTAATAAAGGAAAAGGAAAAAAAGGGAGATCCTGAAGAAGAAACTCCCGTTGATGATAGAAAACAGGTAACAGAAAAAGAAGAAACTAAAAAACAAGAAGAAGAACCACCATGTCCAGAAGGACAACAAAAAAATACAGCTGGTGAATGTGAAGATATAGTAGAAGATAATCAACCAGTAGTTATTGAAGATATTATATTTGGAGATGCTGTTGCTCACGGGTTGTCTGGAAGACCTGGAACAGGAAAAATAAAGGATCACCCTGATACTCCGTTTGGTACTAGTAAATATTTAGCATCCCCACTAACAGTCCATCGATTCCTAACAGAATATCCAGAAGATCAAATTTCAGGAAAACCTGTAGTTTTAAGTTGTGGTCTAATTGCACATAGTGTAGACTTTAAACCAGGAATTGTACATTTAGTTAGAACCCCTAATGGCAGAGTTACAGACTATCAAGCTTTTTCAACTGGGGTAAATAGTTCATATTATAGACGAACCAGCCTCACTAGCCAGTTTGTTAAAAAGAACGTGCTAAATAGTGAAGGAGACTTCTATACTTGGCATGACTGGGGAAGAACAACTACTGAACGAGATCAAATGTTTAAACTTATGGAAGGTTCAGATTCAAATTTACCTGGCAACTTTCATTATGAACTAACAGTACCAAAATCTAAACTAAATATGTCTCAAACGGTAGACCAAATGAGGAATTGTTTCACATATGCTACAAATGATATTGCATCAATAGACAAACAACTTTCATATTTAACAAGTATAAACTGTACAGTTAAACTTTGTGGTATAGGTAATGCAAAAGGTACCAGGCTTGGTTTAGATTTTAATGACCTACTACAAGAAATATCAGATAAATACGATAACACAACGTTTATTGGTGGTTATGAAATGGACAAAGGAAAAAAATCAGACTTTTACCCTGCAGACCCAGACGATTACAAGAAAAGAGTTAACGATGGAACAGCTGCTCCAAGACCTATTCCAAATCCTGTTCCAGATCCAGTTGGTAATATTACTACATATAAAGGATTTAATATAGAAGAAAAAGAATATTCAAAGGATCAAGTTAGGTCTACTGTAAATTCTGAGCCTGCATCATACTATTTTAGAGTAACAGAAGAACCAAGTTTTAAATTAACAGTACCGCCTGGATATGATGGAGAATCAGACTGTATAAAGGAAGCACTTGGTGAACGAGAGTACTACTTTAACGAGGCAGGATCAGGTGGACTAAGTGCACGATTTTTACAGGGATCAGATGTTTCTCCACAGTCTCAACGACCGAAAATGGCTGGAACAAATGAAAATTATATTGAGTTAATAAAGCGAAGAATTGATTTTGTTGAAGAAGATCATTTTGATACATTCTGCTTCTAACTTACTAAAATTGCCAATAAAACTATATTTATATACAGAAGAGGAGTTAAACTATGGCATATAAACCAGAGGCACCAGCAGCATATGCTGGAAAACAAGTACTAATAAGTTCCAATAGAATTTTATTTAACGCTAGAACAGATTCAGTTTTTATGTTTTCTGATAAATCTGTAGGTATATCAACAAACGGAACATTTAATGTTGATACCGGTGAAGATACAATAATAAATAGTCCAGCCATTTATCTTGGATTAGATGCAACTGAAAAAATGGTACTTGGTGATACTCTTGTAAAATGGATGGAAGATATATCACAAGCAATAATGACACACAACCATACACATGGACAAGGGCCAACAACTGGTTTAATAGACCCTTCTGGTTTTTCGACTGCAAAATCAACATCTAAAAACGTATTAAGCGCACAAAACTTTACCCTATAATTATGGCATTTAACTCAGCAGCATTTATAACCGCGGTAACACAAATAGAAAATAACCCACCGGGAGATGCAATCTCCTTTGCCTCAGATTGGACAGATGCATTTTTTAATGGCTATGGTAACCCAACACCCCCAAGTCTAACTGCTCAGGTTGGAAAGGCCCAAATGAAAGGATTATTTTTAGCGGCATATCAAAATGATAATAACGGAAAAGATTTAATGAACAGTGGTGTAAGTATTTTTGCAGCACAAATGGCACCTGGAATGCTTCCTTTATTTGCTGCAATTCCACCAATGGGCTACCAAGGATTTGCACAAGTAGATTTAGATGGAACAGGAACAACCGGACTACTAGGACCAGCCCTTGCTGCAGTAACCCAACCATGGTTTATGTCGGGAACAGCAATTCAAACAGCAACAGGTGCAACTACCACCTGGGTGTAATAAATAATGTTATAGCTCTATATTTATATAGCGTAAGATAATCTTTAATAATCAGGAGATTAAAATGAAAAAAAGTGAACTAATACAAATAATAAGAGAAGCAGTTAGAGCTGAAATCAAAGCTGCTCTTAGTGAAGGGTTTGGTGAGCAACCAGTAAAGAAAATAGTAAAGAAAAAGGTTGCGAAAAAAGTACAAGAACAAAAAGCAAAATCCCAACAATATACAGATAATAAGTTGTTGAATGACGTACTAAACGAAACAGCCAATGGGGAATCATGGCCAACAATCGGAAATAAAACCTTGTCTGGTAAAGATGCATTGGGTGGCAAAGCAGGATTAGCAGCCGCAATGGGATTAGGAAATATGGACCAAGCATTTGGTGGTAAACCAACAACGGCCCAAATGATACCTGCAGACAGACAACATGTTGAAGTACCTGACGACGTAGGAAAAGCTCTAACAAGAGATTATTCTGATTTAATGAAGGCTATAAATAAGAAAAAAGGAAAATAATAAATGCCACAAGGACCAGAAAGAGAAATAATAAGTAGTCCAGTAATAGACGGTGAAGATGTAGCCTTAGGCCTTTCTTTGCCCTTTAATTCTGACAATGGTTCTATGTTTGATTTAAACTTCCTTTCAATTGATCAAGCCGTTTCAAATGTTAAAAATTTATTGTTAACAAGAAAAGGTGAACGGGTAAATCACCCAGAGTTTGGTACAAATTTACAAGATTATTTATTTGAACCAAATTATCAGGTGTTGCGAGATGCTGTTGGAAAAGAAATTGAAAAGGCTATAGAATTATGGCTCCCATATATAGTAATAACCCAGCTAGATGTTAAAGTACCTGAAACTGGCGAAGGAAACCTAATTGATAGATTTCATGGAATATTTGTTGTACTTAAAATTGGATTATTAAATAACACTATAGATGAAGAAGAAATAGTATTGAATATACGGGACTTATAATATGGGACAACAACTAGAAATAACAAAATTAAATTATCTAAATAAAGACTTTAAGGGTTTTAAGGATAAATTAAATTCATATGCTAAGACTTATTTTCCAGATATTAGCAATGACTTTAATGAATCTTCTCCAGGCCAAATGTTTATTGAAATGTCTGCTTATGTTGGAGATGTGTTATCATTTTATATAGATAATCAACTAAGAGAAAGCTTATTACTACATGCACAGGAACGGTCAAATGTATCAGATATAGCTAGAAGTTTTGGTTATAAAACAACAACAACTGCCCCAGCATCAGTAGAATTAGATTTATTTATATTATTACCTGCTGCTGGTGTTGGTGAAACTGCATCTCCAGATTGGAGATATGCCCCCGTAGTAAAAGAAGGATTAAAGGCCGATAGTTCTGACCCACAATCAAATCAATTTTACACCCTAGCCCCTGTTGACTTTAGACGATCAAGCTCGCTTAGCCCAACTGACGTATCTGTATATAAAATAGACGCAAACGGAAATCCTGAATCGTACCTACTTAAAAAGCAAGTAGTGGCTAAATCTGGTAAAATAAGATATAAGAAATTTGGTTTTACTGACCCTAAAAAATACGATGAAATAGTATTTGCAGAAAAAGATATAACTGAATTTCTTGACTGTAGAGATCCAGATGGTAATAGGTGGTATGAAGTAGATTATTTATCTCAAAATTATGTATATGAAGAAGTACAAAATACAAAAACAATAGACCCATATTTTTCTGAGTTTAGAGAAGAAACACCCTACTTGTTGAAAATAAGAAAAACTGGTAGAAGATTTACCACCCATACAATGCCTGACTTAAGGACAAAATTATCATTTGGTGCAGGTAGCTCAAATATTGCTGATGAAATAATTGTTCCAAATCCAAACAATATGGGAATGCATTTACCATATGGAAATGTTTCCGCAATGGATAATGCTTGGGATCCTTCTAATGCAATGTTTACACGAGCATATGGTCAAGCACCAAATAATACTGTTTTGGAATTTAAGTATGTTGTTGGAGGAGGACTAAAAGACAATGTCAGAGCAGGAACAATTAGACAGATTACGGCTGTCCAATTTACACTAGATCAAGATGGTTTAAATGGTGCTACTGTACAATTTACAAAAAAATCATTAGCAGTTAATAACCCAGACCCAGCAACTGGTGGAAAAGGATCTGAAACTGTTGAAGAAATTAGGCAAAATGCTATGGGCTTCTATGCAGCCCAAAATAGAACAGTTACAAGAGAAGATTTTGTTGCTCGAGTATATTCTATGCCATCTAGATTTGGTAATATAGCCAAAGCATTTATAATTCCTGATGAACAAACAAGCGCTGAAACAGGTGTTAATATACAGAATCCATTCGCGCTTAATTTATATGTTTTATCATATAACTCTTTTGGCCAACTTACACAGGCTAACCCAACAACAAAGGAAAATATAAGAAACTACCTAAATAAATTTAGAATATTAACTGATGCCATAAATATAAAGGACGGTTTTATAATAAATCTTGGTATTGATTATTCTATAATAACATTACCTGGCCATAATAATAACACGGTATTGTTAAGGTGTAATCGTAAAATAAATGATATTTTTAATATCACTAAGTGGCAGTTCAATGAACCTATATTTCTAGCAAATATAGCAACAGAATTAGATAAAATAGAGGGTGTACAAACTGTACAGGATATAAACGTATATTGTAAACACGATGCAACTTCTGGTTATTCTGGTAATTTTTATGATCTTCGTGAAGCAACCAAAAATAAAATAGTTTACCCTTCACAAGACCCAGCAATATTTGAAATAAAATATCCGGCACTAGATATCCGCGGTAAAACAGTAACATACTAGGAGATAAAAATGTATTATTCTATAATAGCAAAAAAAGATGCAACAATATATGAAAGGTCAGAAAGCCTTAACTCTGGAATAGACGAAATTTTAGAAATACAAAAGGTTGTATCTTCATCTAATACTACAAATATTTATAATTCTAGAATATTGATAAAATTTCCTTTAGGAGAAATATCTAGATCCATCGGAAATGGAACAATATCACATGCAACTTATTCCATTAAACTTCACACGGTTAAAGCTAAAGACTTGGCGTATAAATATGGATTAGAAGTATATGCTGTATCTCAATCATGGGAAATGGGTAAGGGTAGAACTCACACAAAAAAACAATCTACTAGTGGTGGTTTAGTATTTGAAGAAGAAGGTGTAAGTTGGAAATATAGAGATGGCAAACAATATTTTGGTACAACTTGGCCAACCTCATCACTGGGAATTGGTGCACATGCATCAGGATCGACTGGCTCTTTTTCAACTGTTGGTGGTGGAGCATCTTGGTATACATCATCAGTAGCTACTCAATCAGCTGGACATAGACACTACGATTATGAACAAACTGATGTAGATATAAATGTTACTAGTATTGTAGAACGATGGTTAAATGGATCTATAAAAAATGATGGGTTTATAATATTAAGAAGTGGGTCAAACCAGCCTGGTATATATGATGAAGAAAGAAATGGAAAACCATATGGCCACCTACAATTCTTTTCAACAGAAACCCATACAATATACCAACCAAGACTAGCTGTAACATGGGATGATTCTTCATTTCAAACTGGTAGTTTATCTGCTTTAGATATCGCAACCGATAATATAGTATATGTTAAAAACAAACGTGCAAACTATAACAAAAATAGTAGGGAAAGGTTTAGAATTGTAGGTAGAGAAAAATATCCACCAAAAACATATAGTAATGTTTCAAATGAATTACAAATAAAATATCTACCATCACAATCTTACTATGCTATTAAAGATATGGTTACAGACGAAATAATTGTACCATTTAGTACTGGTAGTACAATAATAAGTTGTGATAATCAAGGAAACTATTTTGATCTATGGTTAGATCAATTCTACACAGAAAGAAGATATGGTTTTATGTTTAAGGTAATAAGTGGTTCACTAGATTCTCCAATAATAGAACGATACTATAATTCAGATTATACGTTTAAAATATCGAGGTAATAAATGGTAAGTAAGAGAAGTTCATATTTTTCAAGATTAAGTTCAAATAGAAATTTACAAAAACCAGTGATTGCTAAATCAGGAAATTTTGTATCTCCAAAATATAATTATGGCCAGTCCCCTGTAAAGGTTGGAAAAAAAGGTACAACTGGTGGTGATGTTGACTTTATTGCAACACAGGATATAATTACTCCTTACGATGGAGCAGTACAGATACAATCAGAATTTAATGCTACTGGAAATGAAGCTGAATATGAAGAACGAGATTCACTATATACTAGTTTTGGAGGATTATCAAAGGTAGTTAGTGATGGTTCTATTAGACAAACAACTAAAGCAACTAGAAATAGGTTTGGCGTAATTATGTCTACTCCTGAAACAGCCGTTACTGCTAAACCATATATAGTACCCAACGTTAAACATGTTTTTGAATCTAGAAAATATATTGAAGTTATAGATATAAGCATAAACCAGCTAAGACAATTGGCAAAAGAAATACTAGGACCAACAGAACCACCAATTATAGAAACTGTACAGTGTTACCCAGGATTTGGAACATTAGATGGAACATATAGTGATGGATATAGCATACAGGTATTACCAGAATTAGGAGAACCATCTTTACAAATTGCTGCAAATCAGACTATAGTTTTAATGTCTAGAGTATTTAGCTATAGAAATGAAACAAATACTAGAATTAGAAATGGTTTAACATTTGCATGGAAATTTAATGCTGACGGAATAGGAAAAGCTAGAGACCAAGTTGTCAGTACAGGTCCAGTTCTAAGAATACCAAATGCCCAACTACAACAACGTGGAAGATATCATTTAGAAGTAACAAATGAAAAAGGAACACGAACATCTAAGTCATACTTTATAAATGTATTGGGAGGATTATTAAAGGAATTAGAACCGTCTACAATAGGTGGAGGTGATGGTGCAGATGCAACTGTTGTATATGTACCAACTGGAAATTATATTAGGGATGAAAGACACGATAATTCAGTTTCTAGGTTTGATAACTATTTTGACTATTTACCTAATGATGGTAGATGGGTTAAATTAAAATACAGTGGTAATCAAAGATCAGGAACTGGAAACTGGTATGAGGACACTACACCCGGATCAGCTGTCCAGTCTGTTCAACAAGCAATAGGTGAAGAAGACAATAGTGTATTTAAGATAAACGGAGATATTTCTTCTGGTGAAAGGCTAACTAAAACTGTTGGTGGAAAATACTCCCAAAACGGGGGTAGCGGAAATATAACATTTTCATCTCCTGGAGGAATCTCATATACATTTGGTAGTGACGCATCATACTTTGATCATAGGGCATCTAGAGGATTACCGCAAGATTTTTCAGGAATAGATAGAGGTTAAAAATGGCAGAAGAAAGATTACCTGAATACGAACAAAAACACTTAAAATTACTTAGGTCTAAACCGATATTCACAAATTTTGGCGATGATAGATTTAAAGACCATTTAGAATTACATGTATATAGTGGTGAAAATGTATTAGAAAGCAATTATTCTATAGATACTTGGAGTGTAGATGAACAGGATACTAAAAACCTAGCTCCGTCTACAATGCTAAATATTCACGGTGATATTAGAGGAATGGGTTATAATACCGGTACCTTTGGTATAAAGTATAATTTTTTAAGGGTATTAGTTGGTGATCCAGACAATACCTTATATATTGATGAAATATCTGGTGACAGAAAAGAAGTACGGGTAAGGCCTAGAACAATTGATGCCCAGGTAAGAAATGACTTTATGTCGTTTGGTGAAAGATCTGAAGGATCAGCTTTATCTGCCCACGATTGGTGGCCAGATTTATACTTGAATTTTGGACAAGATAATTTAGTTTTAGCTGTAAACTTTGCAATGGACTATGAGGCATTTCCTCGAGAACCACATTCAATAGTATTTAAGTTGTATGAACCCCTACCAGATATGTTGGAAGACGGAGATGAGCTCTGGGTTTGTCAACAAATATGTGAACCAGTAGTAGAAGATATTAAATTAAGCATAAATGCTAAACGATTTATTTCTAATGAATTAGCTCCTGCTGATTTTTCATTAACATACACACAAGATAAGCCAACACCTACAGGCTGGAAAACTGATATTGATCTTTTAGCTGGTAGCGATAGATCAACTCAAAATAAATTAAACAATCAGTTATATAGTAGTAGTTATGGTGATGTAAAAATAAATATTGACTTTGATATCCCACAACACATTGGTGATGATACTTATGATGGCTTTAAAAATGTTGTTCATTTTGGATCTGTTGTTTCTAAATTAGAAAACTTTAAGTATAAGCTACTATTATTAGAAAACTATAATTCTAAAATAAACCAAGTATCAACAGACTTAGAAGGATTATCGGGTGCTGGTGCAACTGGTTCGTTTTATTATAAGGCAAACAAAATAAAGTGGGAAAATAAAAAGGATGAGGTAATAGGTAATTTTACACCACTTGAATCACAACTATATAATACATCCCAGTCGTATGTTAGTAATTCATTTGGTGAATATATCCCATTTTCTTGGCCAAAAGTAAATGCTGCCTACCCATACCAATTGGAAAAGGTAAAATCAAATGCCGTAGAAAAATGGTATGGTCAAATAGACAATCCATCTGCAAACTACTATAAGACAGGACTAATTTATTCTGCATCTAGATATGACGAATTTAATGACGATGCATTACTAAAATTAGTACCAAATCATATCAAACTATCAGAAGATAATGATAACTATGTTAAATTTGTAAACATGGTAGCAGATCACTATGACGAACTATATCTATACACCAAACATACACTAGATATTCATTCTAGAGAAAATAAAATAAACAAAGGTGTTGCAAAAAAATTATTAGAACCAATATTAAAATCCTTTGGTTGGAAGCCATACCAAAGCTTTGACTTTGATAGTATATGGGACTATAACCTTGGTTTAACTGCTAGTGGTAGTTTCGGTGGTTTACTTAAATTTACAGCATCTTTACAACAAACATCAACAGCACCTTTACAAAACGGTCAGGTAGAGGTAACAGGTATAAACGGAGGAACACCCCCTTATAGTTATGATTGGTATAATGTTGGCGCACCCACAAATAATTCATACCGATTAAATACTCCAGCAATATCAAATCTAGGTGTTGGAAATGCATATGTTAGGGTTAGAGATTCATTAGGCCTATCAGCTATAGTAGAATCCGCAATAACTGTAGGAATAACAACACAAT
>Ga0075443_10000514_pt1 | contig 16320 bp, 20 predicted proteins | sample CoawatmetaG00DNA_3_FD_71583 | JGI IMG/M metagenome (GOLD analysis project Ga0075443, IMG submission 71583) | Marine microbial communities from the West Antarctic Peninsula - Coastal water metaG006-DNA | ecosystem: Environmental > Aquatic > Marine > Coastal | place: Atlantic Ocean: West... | reverse complement strand
CCTATTTCCTGGGTGGGGTTCTGCCCCTGGTGTCCTATCGCGGATCTTTTCCAATACCTGAACATGGGGGAGGGAGGGGAGGGGACAATTTCCACCATCGCTATATTTCCAGTCTTTTTCCCCTCGAACCTTATAATGGGAAGCAAGGGATTTGGACATAATAAGCTTTTCCATGGGAACTTCACCGTTAATAAGAGCCTCTGCTCGCTGGAGGGCCAGATTAATTGCAGGCTCTGGGTCCGAGGAGGATAAAATTAGTTCAAGGATTTCTTTACACACTTCACGTGCATAGGGGGTATTATCACGCCGGACAAGTTGAAGCCCCTTGACATCCATCTTATCCATTTTCATATTTCCCCGGTGGTCCTGCACCCACATGTTAGCTGCATATCGTTTCTTGGAATAGAGGATATAAGGACAATAGACCTTTTCCAGTTCCAAATCATTCGGCTTTTTGAAAAGACCATTACATGCCTGGGCGGCCTCCTCCCCCAGTTTCCAGCTTTCCCTAATGGCCGTTTCTGTATCCATTCCAGTCGTATCAAATTGAACCATTACAGAGTCCGTGTCTCCATACCTTACCCTGGCACCGATGAAGTTATCCTCCACATATTTCTTGGTCATCTCAATCATCCTGCGTCCCTGGAAGGTAACCGTTGCAGCTATGGGGACCATGGGGAGCATTCCAACGGAGGCCCCACAGAAACCGTAGATGCTATTCATGGACACCTTGTAGGCCAATTGCTGACTGTTGTAGATCTCTTCCATGGGGGTGCCGCGGTGCTGGGCCATTAACTTCTTAGCCTTCTTACGGAACTCCTTCAACTCCGCAAGGACGATGGGGAGGAGACTGGGAACATCCTGTGCAAACCGGTAGACCTTATCCCCAACAGGAAACTCTTCGTAGGTAATGCCTGGGATGTTATCGTATTTAGAACCCGGATTAACCATGGTAGAATAGCACAGGTTGTGGGCCATCATTATACTGGGATAGAGACTGGCAAAATCCAGTGCAGTAACAGGTTCGTAGTACGCACCCTTATCGGGTTCCAGGACGGTGGCGCCCTCGTACTTTTCGGGCGGCCGGTTGGGATCATACTTCTTCTTAATGGTAGGGACAAAAAACCCCAGATCCCGAGCCTTACGGGTCAATTGACTAAATACCTTAATCTGTTGGGCGCGTTCTGAGAGATAGCTCAAAGGAACCCACGTGGCCTTGGCCATCTCAACCAGGTCCGTGATAATAGACAGCCTATCAATGAGCTTGAGGGGGAGAAGGGTATCCTGGATACAGTACTTGGCAACTTCCCCCAACTCCCCAGGATCCCCACGGGCATACCTGGCAAACATCTCATGGGCAGACATGTCTATCTTCTGCTCCCCCAGGAACAACTTGGACACGTTGTTAAGGGAATAGGAATCCAACATCTTCGCCCGCTTGACTTCATGAAATACATCAAATATGTACCGCCCGGACATGGGAATCATCTTCAACGTATTATCACCCAGGGCATTACTGGACAGGCGCTTGGTAACATATTCACTCGAAATGTTCTTGAGCTTACCCAGGGAGTAAAATCTATCATGGCACTTCATGTAAACAGCGCGGGTCCAAATATATTCCAAATCAAACCCAAATATATTATACCCTGTTACAAGATCTGGATCCATTTCAACCAACTTATCCCTAAAACCTTCCAGAAGTGCTTTCTCACCCTCATAACAAATGATATCAGGACCCTGGGTAGGCTGGGAACACAGACACATTTTGTCCACTATATCCTGGGACCCGTGGATACGTGTAGTCATGGCAATTTGGAAGATGGCATCCCCCGCCACCCTGGGATTGGGAAATTTCCCCGTACTGCTATTGGTTTCAATATCAAAGGAAAGGATTTTCAAGGGAGAAATATCATCCCTATCCAGGGGAATAAGGGTAGTCCAATCCTTCACCATAATATCAATATCACAATGACTCCCCCCATGATGTTTCCCCTGGGCCCGCAACCACCCGGTGGATTTAATACCCGTACGGTGCATCAATCTCAAAAAGGGGTCAATGTTGGCTTCATATACATTCCCACTCCATTTACGATGACACACGGATGCGACATATTTAAAGTCCCCGTGATTGTAGAATGTGATTTTGGCAAATTTAAAATTGGCATTGTTATGAAATCCCATTAAATCCTTCCCCTCTACAAGGGTTACCGATGTGATCATTTTAGAGTAGATGCGAGTATCACTATTCAGGGCCTCTTCCAGGGTATCCTTAATATCAACAAGTTTGAGGGAATTTAATTTAATGAAAAAATAAGGATTAAAGGACGTATTGGCACACACAGACTCCCCCTTCTCGGTACGACCAAAAATAGAAATTCGATAGCCCTGGGCAACATCGCGGGCTTCCCAGGAAATGGCCTGGAAGTCAACCATCCTAGTTATATAATATTAGATTACAAACTTTAAATAATATTGTAGTAATAATATATAACATGGAAACGCTCTACATTGCTCTGATAATAAGTTGCATATTTTTGATATCGGTATGTGAAGGAAGAAAACGGTCCAGGGTAGTCCAGACCCAATATAAACGAGTTGCACCTGCGGACCAGAGGAAGGCCATCCCTGCGCCGCACCCCCCTGTTGTAACAAACAGTGGGATGATGGCTGTGAGCTATGGGTTGGCCGAAGAGCAGGCAAGGCTGTACAACAATATCCCCATCCCCCCCACAGGCACTCCTGTGGGATACGCCTTGAAAAAGGCAAATATAATTCTTTAGAAATGGACATCACTGGAACCAAATCCACCATCAGCCCGCTCAGTAGTTTCCAGGTCTTCCTCAATCAGGCGGGGAGTGGCAAGCATACAACACTCCAAAATTAGCTGAGCAATGCGATCATGGACCTGGATACAAAATGGATCTTTTCCATGATTAAAAATAACCACCTTAATTTCCCCGGTATAGTCGGGATCCACTACACCTGCACCCACATGAACCCCCTTTTTCACGGCAAGGCCTGATCTGGGTGCAATACGACCATAGACGGACATGGCCAGATCCGAAGTAGACGAATAGGGACCTTCAACCACAGGGGGACGCATACTAATCCCCGTTCCCACCAGCGCTCGCTCACCTGGGGCTATCTCCAGGGCTTCGGAAGAATAGAGATCATAACCCACAGCCCCCCCACTCCCCCGAGTGGGAACCTTAGCAGAGGGAATTAGTTTCTTGATTTGAAAGATGCCTGACATGGTTTAAGTAATTATGTTTTCTTTTCTTTAATTCATCGATGCATATCTCCTTAGCATGTTCCCTGTCACTGGCCCATACCATGGGATTGTCCTCACCCACTAACACTGCCACATGGCCTTCTGGAGTTACAATACCCCTAAATCTATTGTAGGTGAAAGAGGTAAGACGTTCCCCGGAAGCGAGGATCTTTAAAAACCCAACCGCACTACATATGTTTTTAAAGGTGACCCCATAAAACACAACCCTGTGGGAAGATAGAAAAATGTACCCATGGTGATTCTTAAATGAGGCGGGATGAGTTCTCATCGTCTACCATACTCAATTAGTTTTTTCTTACATTCGGTCACTAGAGATCCCAACATAAATTTATAAAATCCTCTATAGGACCCCCACTTATCAGTATTTCGGCCATCAACCACTTCATCTATTATCTTCCTGGTGTGCTGGTCTGTATCAAGTTTTTCACCCAGCATTTCCTTTACTTTCTGTGTATTGGGTCCCTCTTCTTCATACCAGGGACCCACGGTAGCGGTACTGGCTGCACCACCCATATGCACGTGGTTAGTATTATTATGTAACCTTTAATGACATTAAGGAATTACCCCACTAAATATGTATAATGGACATCATTGCCACATTAATACCACTTATTAAAACAGATTATATACATGCCTTAGAAACGGGAACAATACGAAGTTACGAGGAAAAACACGAATCCACAAGATGGTTTGGAGAAAATATCAAAAATGGAGATATCATTTCAGTCGATAATAGCCCAGAAGCTATAAAAATTTCGAAAGATATTTGTAAACATTTGAACAATATTAAATGGATTGAGGATGATTCTGTCAAATATCTTAAAACCCTGGACAATAATTTTTTTGATATTATTCTTCTGGATTCTGTGAATGATAAGGATCACATATATGAAGAATTTAAGATTGCACTGAAATTAATAAAAACTGGGGGCATTCTTGTGATTGATGATTTTGGTGTATCACCCGGGTTTCAAATACCCGACCCGACCCAGCCAACTGCTCAGAAGGGAAGGGAGGTTTTTAATCAGTTGAAATCAAATAATTTAATGCAGCATTTCAAAATTCATCAGACCTACGCAGGCACCAACACAGGTACCCAAGCAATATTCCTAAATGTATCGGATGAATTAAAAAATTTTAATTTTTCTGGGGTGTAAATCTGTATTCATCAAATGGCAAACGCTTTAAATTTTCCAACCGTTTTTTCTTTTCATCCACCTGTCTTAATTTATCAACATAGTAAATACATATGCATATAGAATCAGCAATATCATGTTTCCTACTTAAATTTTTATAATTAGAAAAATGACCAATATATTTGTTTGCATGGGATGTGGTGAAATCCTTTCTCTGGTCATAATCCAGATGAGAAATTCTGAAATATTTGTGCATGGAATTGGGAGAAATTAGAATGGTTTTATTACGAAATTTTGACATCAGTAGTCCCTCCACATCCTTCAGACCCGTGGGTGGTTGGCGTTCAATGAGAATACAGTCACACTCCTCCAGAAGGGGCCGGTATTCCTGTACAAAGTGGTCAATCCTATCACATGTTTCACGGGTATGGGGGATGGTGCATTCGTGGGCTGGGACCCGGTTATGAACAACGTGACCCAAATCAATCTTGTAGACATCCGTAAAGGTAACATTGAAATTTTCGTCAATTAAAGCACGTGAGAGTCCCATATTGGTATATCCAACATCTATGGAAAGTATTATCATTATGAGAGTTTCTTTTTTACCTTTTAAGCATCATGTGAATGTAATGTACCTTAATACACATGTAAATCACAAGGAGAATTAAAAAAATGTTAAAAAACAAAAAACAGTAGGCCATGGGGTATATCTTTTCTTTAACCTTGGGGTTGGTAATTATCATATCCAGGAATTGATCAGTGAGTTCATCAATCATATACTATTACCCATGATTAAAAAGAAAATTCTTAATATCTTAGCGGTTAATGACCTTCGTGGTGTTTTTACGCCTATCATTCCTCTCGTCCTTCTTGCGTTGATGCTCCGCCTGCTTCTCTGGTGTCATCGCATTCCACTCCTTCTCCTGCTTACGCTTCTTTTTCTCGGCGTCGGTCAGTTCGGAATTTTTGCGATTATCTACCGGCTTCTTTTTACCACCATCATCCGCATCAGCCTTCTTGGGTGTCTTTGTCTGCTTTCCCTTCCCCATTATACTCTTATATGGGAGCATCTCTTTAATATCATGTGAAAGTGTATTATTTCATATTATATTGGACGACATCAGAAGGGATTGAACCTCCGACCTAACGGTTAACAGCCGTTCGCTCTACCACTGAGCTATGATGTCCCTGAACCGTGCGGGGCTTGAACCCGCGACCTTGGCGTGCCTTAAGAATCATTGAAGATCCACAAATATACTTGTTCTGTATAAGCACCACGCTCTAACCAACTGAGCTAACGGTTCGATGGGTCTGGGACCCTGCTCCTACCAGGAATTGAACCTGGGACCCCATGCTTACTAAGCATATGCTCTAACCACTGAGCTACAGGAGCGCAACCGGTACGGGGATCGAACCCGCGGCCTTGGGATTAGAAGTCCCATGCTCTATCCAACTGAGCTAACCGGTCACAAGAACACCGTCCTGTTCTATATTATAATATAGTCATCTCTTTAATTTAATATCTAGCTATAATATAAATGGATCAGCAGGAACTTACTTTATTTGTGGCAGCGTTATTTTGTGTCAGTGTCATTCTTTACAACAGCTACAAGATATATAAAAGGTGTGATAAATGGGAAGAGGATAACCATCCCACCACAAACATGATATTCTTATCATCAATAGGTCTGGTAATTATGTTTGTTATTGGATTTGGTATTAGAAATGCAGTAAAACAGAAGCTACCAGGCCTTAAAATGCCCAGCATGCCCAAGATGGGAACAGGGGGCGTTCGCGGCGCCGTCAAGTCTTTTGCACAGGCAAATAAAGTTGGAATCTTATAAATGGAAAGAGACCTCTATGTAATGTTCCTGTTTTTAGTAATGGCCCAGGAGGTCCTCCGGAAATTCAAACAGGGAATAAAATTAACCACCAGAGAAAAGGTTATATGTTTAGGGATAATAGCAAGAACATTTGAATCATGGGAAAGAGTTACAAATAAAATTTCTTTGAATAATCAACAATTTCTCGACAAAAGGGACACACCCTTGTTTCTCTGTTCAGGTTCTTCCCATTGCACTCATCACACAGAGTATGACCACATGGACTCAGAATAGTATTTATACCCCTGTCCAAACAAATATAACAGGTGTAGGAATTCTCAGGATCACATTGAGAAGTAATCTGTAATAATTTCTTCAATTCCTGAAGTCTGTGGGAATTTGTATGAAGTTTTTCCTTTAATTCATCAATTTTACACTTCTCCATAAAATTATTTACAATTGTCCTAAATGTTTCTTCATATTCAAAAAGATCAAGGTCCAGGGCTTTACTAATCAATTTCTGTAGGGTTTTGATTTGACTTTTGTTTTTTTCAATGGTATCATGAGTTTCCAATAGATTTATCATGACCAATTTGTATTCCTCTTTCAACAATGTAAATTCCTTATAGAAAACACTCCCAGTATCTACCACAACACTTTCATCATTACCCACATTCCCAAATTCAAATTTTGATTTAACCTCTCGAATGAGTTCCCCAATATTTGAATTTTTATAGTTTTTTTCATCATCACTGTCTGATAATTCAGTGAAATTCATGTTGTTGTTTCTACTACGGTAAGGTTATTATTTTCAATTAAATCCTTATATATCTGTTCAATATCAGCTCCCTGGTGTTCGTTGGGATCATCTATCCACTTATCTGTCAAGACAAGGCCAAAACCCAGCTGGGACCTCACTGATAAAATTTTACCCCTCCAGGTCATTGTTGGATCCACCATAACCTTGACGGGTTCATTCTCCTGGTTCTCCCTATAAAAACAGAGATACAGCACAACAATAAGTATACCCACAATTATGATAATTCTACGATTCATATCTATAATAGGTATATATTTTAAAGATATGAATTGTTCTTATTTAAATGAACCCTGTGTATGAACACAGAGACTATTCGTAAAGTACAGCCCCATGAAGTAGGGTGGGGGTCCGTCACCCGCGTTTCCACTGCACGTGGCGGAAGAATCTTCCAAGCAATCTAATTACTAAATCTCACACCACCCAAACCAGACTGTATTCTAAAAACATTGTAATTTACTGCGTACAGGGAAATAGGGGCGGTACCCGCGCTCACGGTCCAGTTCAATTTAGCATTATCCACCCTGGAAAAGTTAAGTGTTCCGGTGGGTTGATGACGGCACGGGTACAGGCCCAGAGGGAACATGTAAAGCCCTGTGTCGAGGGCTGGGGTGGCACCACCACTGGCATCCTTAAGACCATGTTCTGTGTGCTGATAATATGTCACCACCGATAGGTATTTCTGTGACATGGGTACATCGAAATACTGGTTCCCATTGATGTACAATTGTGTATCGGCCAGATCCAGATTACTAGGCGTTGAATTTCCCCACAGGAGTGCCTTCACGGGGTGGTTGAGGTACTGGAGGTCGCAGCCAGTCGAACTTGCAGAGATTTTCTGGGTCTGGGTAATGAGCATATCGTGGGTAGTCTCACTAAACCACTGTCTCTCGCTGGTGTCAAGCTGAATATAGTTGGCATACAGTCTTATGGCACCTTTTGTTACAGTTGCCCCCTGCTTCAGGCGAATTTCAACCTCCTGGTACTGGAGGGCCACAAGGGGGATGGGAGTGGTGTTATTATCACACGAAAAGAAGTGGAGGGGGAAAACAGATGCCTTCCCCGCCCCCGCCCCGGCAGCGAGACCAGCCTCACTGGGCTTTGCTGACTTACTTGCGCTTGTGGCAAGGAATTTGGTCCACAGGGAGTTTATAAAAAACGCATCCTGCTGGTCCACCTGCTTCCCACCAATGTAAAGAGTAAACTGGGTGGGTGTATTGGCATCCCCTACTTGAATATTCGAGGTGGCAGCAGTGCTAATCTCATCACACTCAATCCAGAAGTAGGTAACAAGGTCTCCCTTGGGTTCTACCTTGTAGGTAATCTCCGTGTTGGGGGCATTGGAACCAATCCCCAGAACTTCCACAGGTTTCATAGCAAAATTAGAATATCTCTTGTAATTCTGTCTATAAAATGAAACTTGTGGGTCTCCTGTTAAGTAAGCATCCTGAACGCCTTTCGATACGAGGTTAACTAATGCTCCTGACATTTTGTTATTAGTATTAATATATGTTATTATTTCTTTATAAAACCGACATTAAGGCGCTGCCCTGGGTAACTACGTAAGCTACTGCGAGGATGGTCGCCCAGCTGGTGCATTTGCCACTAATAAGACAGTTGATGTTATAGGTAGAGACAACCACAGCAAGGAGGCTGGCACCCAGAACCATGGCGCTAAAGTTTTTCTTGTCACCCGAGCGAAGGCCCAGCATCTGGACGAGAAGATAGGCTACTGAAAGGGCACCAACCAGAAGAACTGCCTGGGCCTGGGCGGGGAGAGCGCGTGCATTGTTCATTGAAAACATATTGAGTATATATATAGATAATAAAATATTTCAAGTATTTTATTATATATTTTTTTGGTTTGATTATTAATAATTGGTAATTTAGTTCGAGAAAGCAAGACCACCCATACCCGACTGGATACGGAGGACGTTGTAGTTAACAGCGAACATACTCATGAGACCAGCGCCAGCCTGGACAGGGGCGAGAGTCTTGGCAGTGAGTGCCACCTGGGCATTATCAATGCGCGAGAAATTGCAGGTACCTGTGGGCTGATGCTCCTCAGGCTTGAGGCCGAAGGAATAACAGTAGATACCAGGCATGGGGTTACCGGAGTGGTACTGCATGGGCTGGTACTGGTTGAAATAGCGGCCAGTCTGCTCCTTGAAACGGTCCTGACCGTTGAGGATGAGCTTGAAGGTCTTGAGGGCGGTGGTGGCGACGTTGGCCGTGGTACAGACATCGGCGGACTCGATGAACTGGCAGGTGGTTGCACGCTCGGAGATGCTAAGGAAGGGCGCGCCGCAGAGATGGGGCTGGACAAAGGCGTTGGAGCCGTGACTGGCTTGACCAATGAACAGGTTACTGGTGACTGTGGCATTGGCCGACGAGCAGCCGAAATTCCAAAGCTCATTGGCCTGGGACGCAGCACCCGAAGCCTTGGTCTGGTTAATGCACCACACAAGCTCCTTGACGGGGTGATTGTAGGACAGACGGACAGTCTTGGTGCCAGTATCGACGGTATCAGCACCAGTGTGCTGGACCTGCTCGATGAGGTACTCGTGACCCTTCTGGGCGAAACGACGGCGCTCCTCGGTGTCAAGGTACACATAGTTACCCCACACCTTAAGACCCGAGGTCTTGAGGTAGGTGGTGTACTCGGACGACAGGTCGAAGTCGAGGCGGACCTCGTGGTACTGAAGGGCAATCAGGGGAAGGAAGAGACCAGGGTTGCGATTGAAGAAGAAGATAAGGGGGAGCATGACCGCCGAACCGTTAACATTGCACTCCTTAGTGGTCAGCTTACCCCACTCACCCTTCTTGGCGTCATTGAGGTAAAGCTCGGCGTACAGGCGCCACCAACGCTGGTAGTGCTTGTCAATGCGCTGGCCACCAATGGTAAGCTCAACATCCTTGATGGCACGCTCGGCACACCATGCATCACCTGGGACCGCGAGCGAGCCAAGGACAGAATCCTCCGGCTGCATCTCGATGAACATGTTGCCGATGAGATCACCGTTACGGGCAATCGTGACCGACAGGCGACCGTCGTTGGCGACGGTGCCGTTGACAACCTGCTCAATCATCTCCATGGCAAAGTTGGTGTGGCGCTTGTAAACCGCCTGGAAAAAGGTAACCTTGGGGTTACCGGTAAGGTAAACGTCCTGCGCTCCGTAAGCTACTAACTGCATAAGACCTCCAGCCATTTTGTGTGTATACCCTTACACAATATTTTATTTTCGCTGATTTTCGCGTCATATATTGAATTTAAAAAAACCCAGATATACAAATGGCCCCACCTGATAATGAACCCCCTTCTGACCCTGAAAATTCCGACCCCCCAGTAATCCCAGCTGAGGAATCCGCGATTGACGAAGACTGTGAGGATGACTACGAAGATGAGGAGGAATATGATGAAGACGATGTGTCTGGGATGGACATAAATGACCTGGAGGATGGATATGATTTAACCGGTCTCCTGACATCTGAGGAGGGTGAGACCATTCCGTCGGTCCTGGAAAATATTGGTGAAGTCCTGGGAGGTATTGAGGGCCAAATGAAAATTACAAATAAAATTCTTGTTAAATTATTGACCAAACTTGGTTAAAAACAGGAAACCATATATAATTAAGAAAGAAAGATGACCACCCCCGTCCACAAAATTGACAATCACGATAATTCAGATGATATTGAAAAGGAAATCAATGAACTCCATATCTCTGAAATGTCTCCTGAGGATTTATACAATTCTCTTCTAGAATTTGAAAAAATTCATTGTATTGGGGAAAAATGTACCTTTTCCGTCCAGGATGCCCTACAGGAATATGGATTTGCTAAGCAGGAGGATATTGATATTGATAAAATTAAATGTGTTTCTGTTGAAATTATGGACAAATATCTTACCCCACTGACAAATAGGGTATTTCAGATTAAGGATGCTTTTGATTGGTGTCCGCCTGGGAAATACATTTCGCTGGGCAGCCATGCCAATAGGGCAATCTCAATTACCCAGACACGCGGTGAGATTCTTCTTTCAATGGCAAATATTGATAAGCTTAACAAAAGCCCAGCGTTTGATATTGTGTTTTCGGAGGACAATATCACTGGCCCCACCACCTACAACCCCGGTAACCCCACCACCCCCAACAATGATTATCAAATTGTAATTATCTACGTACTGACAAGCCTGAAGAAGTTGAGGTACAAGAGGTACAAGGAATATGTGTGTAGGCAGATCAAAAACACCCGGGCCTGGGAAAAGGTTGATAAAATTGAACACTACGTGGAGAAGCTGTTCAGGAAGGAGAGGGATTATGAAATGTGGACCAAGTTTACCAAGAATGGACAGATGCGTAAGAATTTGATTGAACACCTGTCCTGTTGTTATGACTCACAATTCCCCGAATTGAAGAAGAATAGACATGTTTTTTCATTTAGCAATGGGCTGTATGTGTGTAGGCACAAGGACAACAATGAACCGCGTTTTTTCCCCTATGACTCTCTTGAATTCAATAACCTGGACCCCACCATAGTGAGTTCCAATTATTTTGACCTCCCCTTTGATAACAATGAGTACAAGCACTGGTATGATATTCCCACTCCCCATTTGGACCGTATTCTCAATTACCAGAAATTTCCAAAGGAAGTCAAGAAGTGTATTATGTATTTCATTGGGCGAATGTTATATGATGTAAATGAAATGGAAAAGTGGCAGGTTATCCTATTCATGAAGGGGATGGCATCCACGGGTAAGGGAATGATTTGCCAATTGGCTACCTACTTTTACGAAACAGAGGATGTTGGGACCCTGTCGGACACCCCCGAAAAGCAATTTGGTCTATCGGCTATTTCCGATAAATTCTGTTTCATTGCGCCAGAGATTACCAGCAAGTTTGGGCTGGGGCAGGCAGATTTCCAATCCCTGGTATCGGGAGAGAATGTATCCATCGGTAGGAAGTACAAAACAGCCGAATCCGTAAAGTGGAAAGTTCCTGGGATGTTTGCGGGAAATGAGCCACCTGGATATCATGATAATTCTGGGAGTGTTCAGCGCCGCCTTGTGACTGTTCCCTTCCCCAACCAGGTTAAGCCTGAGGATGTGGATACGGAACTCCCCGACAGGCTCAGGGCAGAAATTCCAGCAATCCTAAGGAAATGTAATGAGGCCTATTTGGAAGCCGTTGGGAAGTTTGTAAAGGGTGGGATATGGGCCCATCTCCCCCAGCTCATCAAGACCACTCGGGAGGAGATGGCCCTCTCGACCAATTCCCTCCGACACTTCATGGCCTCCCCCAGCATTGAATATGGTCGGGATAAGGAAATTCCCTTGGTTATTTTCATCCAGCATTTCAATGAGCATTGTAAGGCCAACAATTTGGGAAAATACAAATTCGGACCAGATTTCTACAATGGCCCCTTCAGCACCAAGGCCATCAAGGTGGTCCAGAAGTCAATGGTCTACCACAAAAACCAAAAGCATTACCAGAGACATCAGATTATTGTGGGTATGGATGTGATGGACGATGATGATGGACTTTCAAATGATTATTAAAAATATTATTCTATATTATAATGGATGAACGTCCAGAACGCGTAGGGTCAATGGGCCTCGATGACGCCGAACCCACCATGGGAAGGGGACAGGTATTCAGAACGGGAACCAGACAGAAGAAAAGGGGGGATGTCCGCCTCAATGCGCGAGCGGAAAGAGTGCGACAAATGAAAGAAAAGACAGCTGTGGCCAAAGCCGCAAAGGAAAAATTAAACAAAAATGAGAACTCACCCAGTGCCAAAAGAGACATGAGATTGGGATTATTTGTGTTCTCAACAGAACTTCCTTCCATTGGACAGATAGGAAACATAATCACCGAAGTAACAACAAAACCAAAACAATTAAAGAAAACAACCAAAATTGGCCCTTTAACATACACACTTGTTGAAATGAAGGCAAGGGATGCGCGATTTCGCGAGGTGTATTCCATTACACAGGAATACAAATTGTCCTACAATAGAAGAAAAGAAATTAAGGAAAGTACTACTTATGATTTCAAAATTAAAATTACTCAGGGAGATGTAACCAGAATTGGAGTTATTTCATTTTTCCCCAACTCCCAGAAAATCCTCCTAAAGGGTGGGTATTTTGATTGTAACAATTCCACAGGATACAGTGGTTTCACGAGCCAGCCCAAGAACCTGCTTGCATCCCTCTTCCAAATGTATGGACATTCTATCCGTAATTTACCACCCCTGGAAAGACAAAATACTGTTGCAACTCTTAGACTGGGAAGAAAATTTGATGAAAAGGAATTTAAGAGAGATACCTACGGTAAAACTAAATTTGGTGAGTTAAATTTTGTAAAGTCTGTGAAGGAGAAATCGGTCCCACGAACGGTCATGATCAATGCCAAATATCCCAAATATAAAATTTTCATAACAACCCAGGGTGTAGTGCAGGTGAGTTTTAAGGGGAATGTTACAAAGGATGAACTTGAAATTTATAGAAAGAAAATACTCAAATTTGATACACTGTTCAAAAAGTATCTCAAGGGGAAGGCTGCCCCACCACCTGCGTTTGTGTCAAGGTCGGGTAAACGCCTCAATAACAAACCAGCTCCCAACGTATCGAGAAGGGGAACATCCTGTCCACCCGAGAGGAGACCCACACCCTACAGTTTCAGTGGGAAATGTCCCAAGGGGTCCTACATAAGACCCAATCCCCACCAGCAGCCCTGCTGTTACACGACCCCCAAGAAGAACATGTCCACTACAGCAAATTCAGTTCAGAAATCCTACAATCGTGCAGGAATTGCCATTCCCCAGAGTGTTAAGAATGTGTTCGGAATTGGTAACTTGAGAAATTCAAATAATTTGGGGAAGAACATTACCAACAATAGACCCAAAACAAAGATCTACACGGCCGTCGCCAGTGTGCGGCAACCAAACGGAAGTATGAAGAACGTGACCACCATCCGCATTGGAACAAGACACTGTCTGAGGTTACCCAAGGAGAAACTTGTGGACATAGTCATGAGAATGGGATATGCCAACAAGGGAATTGAATCAAAATCAAAACCCGAATTGTGTCAATTAATCAAATTACTTGCCAAAAATACTGCCATTAATGATACCCAGAATAAATACATACCAACCTTCAAATTACAAGGCAAAAATACACAGTTAACTCTTAAAAATAACTCAAAACTTGTGGTGGGTAGAAGGGAATGTTCATCCATCCCCAGACCCAGGTTACAGAAAATATGCGGGGCCCTGGGTATCCGCATTACAGAGGCAACAACCTCGAGGGCAATGTGTGAACTCCTGGGGGACAAAAGAGAACAAATGCTCAACAAGTTACAAAATAAGAAAAAAACAAATAGGGAATTTGTAACTACCCAAATCGCCGAAAGGACCAATGCTGAAAACCAAAGACAGCAGAAGGCACTGTACCAGATGTTCATTACCAGCATAGAACCCTGGTCGAGGAAATACGAAAAATACGGAGCCAGGACCACACTCCCAACACAAACAGAATTCCTGAACAACTTCAACAGAAATGTACAAAACAACCGGGTAGAACCAGTTAAAGACACCAGGAAGAAGGGGTGGAAAAAACCATTTGGAACATGGCTTAAGAAGTATGTAAACAGCCACAAAGCCTCCTACATCAATAACCTGAACAATAGGAAGAAGCAGGAGAAGAATATGAAGAAGGAGGAGGCGGCGAAGCCGACGCCACTTACCTTCAATGTTGAGGATGCCAGGGATGACCTAATTTTATTTAGAAATTCCATAATTAATAAAAAATTACACCCATTATTTAATAATAGACTTAATAAGTTTACAAAGAACTATAGAAAAGAAGTCCTTGCCATGAATTCAGGGAATCTGAATTCACGAAGAAAGGGATGGTTTAACTACCAAACGGGGATGGGTGGTAATATGATGAATTATTTCCAGAAGGAAGTCTCCAAATTAGAACCCAAAAAACTGGGAAATAACAAGATCCAGAGATGGGTATTAGATAGAAATTATCAACTTTATCTTGGTCCTGTACGAGAATTACTCTGACCATAACACTTTGGCACCACGATCCAAAACAATTTTACCGTGCTTGCGCACTTGGGAACAAAATTCCCAATGTTCACAATCATCGGGGTTTGTTATACCCCAATCACATTTCATATACACTTCATTACGAATTAATACAAATCCACCAAAACAGCTGTTGAGTTCCACCAACTCCGACCCGGCCCCGTACAGGGGAGCGCTGCCGTTGGCGCGGTGGCAATGGCGGTCGTGGTAGGGACCTGGGTAGGTACACTCCACAACATTGGTAAATTGCCCACACTTCTGACCGTCTGGGGTTATGGTCGCAAAGGTATCGTAGAAAAAGTGACACGGCAAACTGGGTTGGACCAACCCATGGGAACACGCCATAGCCACATCCCCACAGGTATCCATGGTATCCAAAAGGGATTTCAGGGCCTCGGGAGAAAAGAGTACATTAGAATCAACCATTAATACAAAATCATACTCCTTATTCAAGGACAAAACCTTGGCACTATTCCGGTAAAAGGAAAGCCGTTGGGTCCTGGAGACCATATCATTCGGGTGACCATAATTATACCTAAAAAATTCTCCCTTCAAAAGAGACTTGGTGGAATCTGTTGAATCATTCTCATAAACAAATACATTAAATTCAATTTTATTTTTAAATTCTTGTTTTAATTTTTCAATTTCAGAATAAAAAATTGGCAACCATTGTTCATTGTTTCTTACAAGAGTAGTAACAAGAATTTTAATCATTTTTATTATAAATTATATAGTAATCTTTAATGATAAGAATACCACCAAAAAAGTGTAATTGGGGATGTGGCTCTCCCCGGGTTGAGCAGGAAGTGGAAGGGCCAGTGGAAGATGAGTGTCCCATCTGCTTTGGTACCCTCCTAAAAACCCTAAGAGTTGTTACACCCTGTGGTCATATCTTTCATGCCACCTGTTTTAATAAATTAACCAATGATGCGTGTCCCATGTGCAGAAAAATATTCACCTAATATTAAATGGAAGATCCCAGATTATTGAATTCATTGGTAAAAACTTTCGAACATGGAATAACTCCTTCAAATTTCCCCATGGCAGCAACTCTTGTTTATACCGCAATCACAAACATTGCAGACAAAAAGACACCCAGGGATGAAATTGCAGAAAGATGTGAATTTTTATTAATGTATGTAATTGATAATACAC
>Ga0075443_10000510_pt1 | contig 16353 bp, 18 predicted proteins | sample CoawatmetaG00DNA_3_FD_71583 | JGI IMG/M metagenome (GOLD analysis project Ga0075443, IMG submission 71583) | Marine microbial communities from the West Antarctic Peninsula - Coastal water metaG006-DNA | ecosystem: Environmental > Aquatic > Marine > Coastal | place: Atlantic Ocean: West... | reverse complement strand
TCACTAAAGGGCTATCCATAGAAGTGGCTAAAGAAGCCATTAGAGTAAATTGTGTGCGCCCAGGATTTATTGCTACAAACATGCATGCTGATGGCGGTGAGCCCAACCGCCTGGAGCGCATAAAATCTACTATTCCTATGGGTCGAGGTGGGGAGCCCGAAGAAGTGGCTCAGGCGATTGCATGGCTATTATCTACAGAAGCATCCTATGTAACAGGCTCATTTACAGAGATAGCAGGAGGTCGATAATTGGGTTGGTCAAATAACGCCTATACCAGCACACAAACATAGCTAGCTGTGCGTTAGCCGCATCCTTAGTAGTCTGATTGCATTGTATATGAGACACTTGGTAAAAGGTTCAGTTAAGTTTATTAAGGGCGTTGTTTTATCATGGAAAATGCAGGTATTTTTTTAGCACAAACAGTATTTGGCTTGTACCTTATGATTGTAATCGTAAGGTTTATGTTACAGCTTGTTAAAGCTGATTTTTATAACCCGTTAGCTCAAGTAGTGTTTAAGGTAACCCAGCCATTTGTTTCAGCTTTGCAAAAGGTAATGCCTCGCACAGGAAGGTTGAGCTTGCCTGCTTTGGTGTTGGCGTTTTTGGTGCAGTTATTGCTCATTATGGTAGTGCTGTTAATAGCAGGTTTTGGCCTTCCAAACCCTTTGAGTTTGGCCATATGGAGCCTCATTGGTGTAGCATCCCAAGCACTTGATCTGTTGTTTTTTGCGGTACTTGCAGGCATTGTTTTAAGCTGGTTAGCACCCCAAACTAACCACCCGGGCGCTTATTTACTACATCAGCTCACAGAGCCAGTGATGGCACCAGTGCGACGCATGTTGCCTAATCTTGGAGGCTTAGACTTTTCACCTATTTTGGTGTTTATTCTGATAAATTTAGTAGATATGCTAGTGATTCAAAACGCAGCCTCTACCTTTGGTATGCCACGTGGCTTGGTATTGGGACTATAATCATGACTAAAGATGAAACAACAAGTGCATTTAATTTTGAAGCGTCTTTGGCAGAGTTAGAGGCCTTAGTGCAACAAATGGAGCAAGGTGACTTAACCCTAGAAGACTCCCTAGCAGCTTTTGAGCGTGGCATTTCATTAACCAGAGGTTGCCAAGTAGCTTTGGCCACAGCTGAGCAAAAAGTTAATATATTGATGCAAGATGCTCAAGGCCGTGTCGTTGAGCAGCCCTTTATTAAGGAGCCTTAAGTTTGCACTTTGATTCATTAGATGACTTTTTAAACCACTCTAAACTCCGTGTAGAGCAGACTCTAAACATGGCGATAGGGCAGCGGCGTGCCAGTGGTATTTTGTCCCAAGCTATGGCCTATAGTGCGGTGCAAGGTGGCAAGCGAGTTAGAGCAGCCTTGGTGTATGGTGCTGCCCGCGCCTGTGGTGTAGATGACATGGCTTTAGACCCATTAGCCGCTGCTGTAGAAGCCATCCATGCCTACTCTTTGATTCATGATGACTTACCAGCTATGGATGATGACGACTTACGTCGTGGTCAGCCTAGTTGTCATATTGCCTTTGATGAAGCCACTGCTATTTTAGCAGGAGATGCGCTACAGGCCTTGGCCTTTGAGTTGCTAGCTAAGGCTTATGGCCCAAAAATAAGTGCCGAGCAATGTTTGGCTATGGTGTCCTGCTTAGCCCAAGCCTCAGGTGCCAATGGCATGGTTGCTGGACAAATGTTAGATATGGCAGCAGCACATGATGCAGTAAATCTAGCGCAGCTGGAGCGTTTGCACCAGTTAAAAACCGGGGCTCTAATCGTGGCTAGTGTAGAGCTTGGCGCTTTATCATCCAGTCATGTGAGTGCCAGCCAGCTTGAGGGTCTGCGTACCTACGGCCAAGCGATTGGCTTAGCCTTTCAAGTGCAAGACGATATATTAGACATTGAAAGTGACACAGCCACGCTAGGTAAGGCACAAGGTTCGGATGTGACTAATGACAAGTCTACTTATCCAACTTTGTTGGGTATGACAGCGGCTAAGCAAAAACTAACTCAATTGCACCACCAAGCGATCACCAGTGTAAACGAATTTGGAACTGCTGCTAAACCTTTGGTTTGGCTTGCAGATTTCATCGTCACTCGCAAGCATTAGACTCATGTTTCCAATCATCCAAACCATTCCTCGATACACCCCAAGCACTCAATTGTTTGATCAAGTGGATGGCGTGTCTGATTTACGCAAGCTATCACTTGAACAGCTGCCTCAGTTAGCCTATGAGCTTCGTTTAGCATTGCTTTATAGTGTGGGACAAACAGGGGGGCACTTAGGAGCTGGCTTGGGAGTGGTAGAGCTAACGATTGCGCTGCATTACTTGCTAGATACCCCTAATGACAGGCTCATATGGGATGTGGGCCACCAAGCCTATCCTCACAAAATGCTAACTGGGCGTAAGGAATCTATGCTGAGTATGCGTCAAGCCTTTGGCCTGGCTCCATTTCCCAAGCGTGATGAAAGCCCATTTGATGCTTTTGGTGTAGGGCATGCCAGCACCTCAATTAGTGCTTTGTTAGGTATGGTGCTAGCCAGTAAACAACCACTGGCCCAGCATGTGGCCGTGATTGGAGATGGAGCGCTTACTGCCGGAATGGCATTTGAGGCGTTAAATCACATGGCGCACTGCCAAGCTAATGCCCTGATTATCGTTAACGATAATGATATGGCTATTGATGAAAACTTGGGTGGTTTGGCTACCTTTTTGGATGACCATCATGGTTATGGAGGCCCCTCCCAGTGGTTTACGGCCCTTGGCTTTACTTATCGTGGACCTGTGGATGGCCACAGCTTACCTGATTTGATGTTAGCGATCAGTGATTTATTAAGCCTGCCTGGGCCCAAGCTATTGCATATACGCACACTCAAGGGTAAAGGGTATGGGCCAGCTGAAAGTGATCCAGTGGGCTATCATGCGTTAGCAAAAATCGACCCAATTGAAGCGCTGGTGAATGAAAAAGAAGTCATCAAAAAGGGGTCAACCTTTGCGCAGATTTTTGGTCAATGGATTTGCCAAAAAGCCCGTGAAGATGATCGTGTAATGGCCATCACCCCTGCTATGGTGGGTGGCTCGGGCCTAGTGCCCTTTGCTAAAGAATTTGCACCACGCTTGTTTGATGTGGCGATTGCCGAGCAACACGCTATCACCTTAGCTGCAGGCATGGCCTGTGAAGGTGCTAAGCCAGTAGTGGCTATTTATTCTACTTTTTTACAGCGAGGTTATGATCAGTTAATTCATGATATAGCTTTGCAAGATCTGGACATATTGTTAGCGATTGATCGAGCTGGAGTAGTGGGTGAAGATGGCGCAACCCATACAGGGGCTTACGACCTAGCATTTTTGCGGTGCTTGCCCAATCTAGTGGTAATGGCGCCTAGTACGGCCTTTGAAACCAATGCAATGTTAGAGTTTGGCTATGCCTACACTGGCCCTGTTGCAGTGCGCTATCCCCGTGGAGAAGCTATAGAAGGAACCTCCGTGGAGACGCCTATTGAATTAGGTAAAGGGCAGATGATTCGTTTTACGGCTAAACCAAACTCCCAAGATGCTATAGCAATACTCAATTTTGGTGCTTTGTTAGACAAGGCGATCGCAGTAGCGAACGAGCTGGATGCCACTGTGGTGGATATGCGCTTTGTGAAGCCACTAGATAAGAGCTTGTTACACGAGTTGCTGGGCCGACATCATGGCTTTGTGACCATAGAGGATCACAGCGTTATAGGTGGTGCGGGTTCTGCTGTGAGTGAGTGGTTAGTGCAGCAAAGTACATCTGTAAGGCTTTTGTGTCTTGGTCATGAAGACATTGTCTTAGCTCATGGTACCCGTGAGCAAGTGCTACACAACACAGGCTTATCCAAGGCTGCGATGAGAGCCAAAATTGAGCTCTGGCAAGCGCAATTATTGGCCAAATAAGTGATCTAGTTTACTAGCCTTGGTAGCGAGGTAGGCTTTGTTATGGCTATTCTCGCCCACTTCTAATGCTTGGCGCTGCTCCACCTTAATACCAAGATCTGCAAGCGCCTTGATCTTACGTGGGTTATTAGTCATCAATAATACTGACTTAATTTGTAGGTGATCAAGCATATCTTTGGTCATGTCATATTCACGCATGTCTGCATCAAAGCCAAGTTGTTCGTTGGCCTCTACAGTATCTGCGCCTTGGTCTTGCAAGTTATAAGCTTTGATCTTGTTCAATAGTCCAATGCCACGGCCTTCTTGGCGCAAGTATAAAAGCACTCCCCGGCCTTCTTTAGAAATACGTTTTAGCGCTTCTTGTAACTGATACCCACAATCACAGCGCATACTAAATAAAGCATCACCTGTTAGACACTCTGAATGCAGCCTAGTCAGCACTGGTGCGCAGTCAGATAAGTCACCCATACTCAGGGCTAAATGTTCCTTGCCAGTTTTGCTATCAGCAAAACCATGCATATCGAAAGTGCCATAAGGGGTGGGCAGCAATGAGGAGGCAACATGGGTAGTGGGCACGTAAATTCCTTAAACAACAACAGTGGTCAAAATAGAGTATTCCCCTTCAGTGGGGGTTGCAAACCATATCACATGTGGCGAGATGGCTAAATACTATGGTGGGTGCTTTCCCCCTTTTAATGACGTCTCAGGGTATAATAAGGGCATATTTTTGAATTGATCAGGAAATCACATGGCACAGTTTGTGTATACGATGAATCGGGTTGGAAAAGTAGTTCCCCCCAAGCGTGAAATTTTAAAAGACATCTCTTTGTCCTTTTTTCCAGGAGCCAAAATTGGTGTGTTGGGCCTAAACGGTTCTGGTAAATCAAGTTTGTTACGAATCATGGCAGGTGTAGACACAGAATATAACGGTGAAGCCCGTCCTCAGCCAGGTATTAACGTAGGCTACTTAGAGCAAGAGCCAAAGCTTGATGACTCAAAAACTGTGCGTGAGGTCGTGGAAGAAGGTGTCTCTGAAGCCAAAAATGCCTTAACTGCATTAGATGCAGTCTATGCTGCATACGCTGAACCTGATGCAGATTTTGATGCCTTGGCAGCCCAACAGGCGAAGCTAGAGGATATCATTCAAGCCAGTGATGCGCACAACTTAGAGCGCACCTTGGAAGTGGCAGCAGAAGCGTTACGTTTGCCAAGCTGGGATGAAAAAGTAGAACATTTATCAGGTGGCGAGCGCCGTCGTGTGGCTTTGTGTCGTTTGTTATTAAACAAACCAGATATGTTGTTGTTAGATGAACCTACCAACCATTTAGATGCTGAGTCTGTGGCTTGGTTGGAGCGTTTCTTGGTAGATTACAATGGCACAGTGGTAGCCATTACCCACGACCGTTACTTTCTTGATAATGCGGCTGGCTGGATTCTTGAATTAGACCGTGGCCATGGTATTCCATATGAAGGTAACTACTCGTCTTGGTTGGAACAAAAAGAAGCTCGTTTGGTGCAAGAAGGCCGTCAACAAGCTTCCCATGAAAAAGCAGTGAAGTCTGAGCTGGATTGGGTGCGTAGTAATGCAAAGGGCCGTCAGGCCAAATCTAAAGCCCGTTTAGCGAGGTTTGAAGAATTAAGCTCACGTGAATTCCAAGAAAGAAACGAAACCTCTGAAATCTACATTCCACCAGGGCCACGTTTGGGTGACAAAGTGATTGATGTGAAGGGCGTAAGCAAAGCCTTTGGCGACAAGATGCTTGTGGAAGGGTTGGAATTTAGCATGCCCCAAGGTGCTATTGTAGGTGTAGTTGGTGGTAACGGGGCTGGTAAATCAACATTGTTCAAAATGCTTACAGGTGATGAGCAGCCCGACTCTGGAAGCATAGATATTGGTGACACTGTTGAATTAGCACACGTGGATCAAACTCGTGCGCTAGATGGCACCAAAACGGTCTGGGAAGAGCTGTCTGATGGGCAAGACATTATTACCGTAGGCAGTTACCAAGTGCCATCACGGGCTTATGCGGGACGCTTTAACTTCAAGGGTAATGATCAGCAGAAATTTGTCAAAGACTTGTCTGGTGGTGAGCGTAACCGTTTACACCTAGCTAAGCTGCTTAAGCAGGGCGGCAACGTATTGCTTTTGGATGAGCCGACCAACGACCTAGACGTAGAAACTTTAAGAGCCTTAGAAGAAGCTTTACTGGCGTTTCCAGGTGCGGCCATCGTAATCTCTCACGACCGTTGGTTCTTAGACCGTGTTTGTACCCATACCCTTGCCTATGAAGGCGACTCTAAGGCTACTTTCTTTGAAGGTAACTACTCAGAATATGCTGAAGATTATAGGGCCCGCACGGGTAAAGATCATCAGCCTACGCGAGTGAAGTATAAAAAACTCGCATAAGCCTTGTGCTGGCCTTTATACGAAGCCCATTCACTAAAAAGTACGAAGTGAATGGGCTTTTCTAGTTATGGAGCTTCAAATTTGTGGCTAGGGTATTAAAATACCATTTTTATCAAAAGAAAGTTTTATTTCACGAATAAGATGTCACCTTACTGATCAATAATCACATCACCATAGATCTGACTATTGGGAACAGTAATTTCGCGGTTGTCACCGGTTTTCATTTGGCTAGTAAAAATACCAATTTTTCTACTACGCCAGCCACTCCAGCAGCCTCCACATAGTCACCAATAGTAAAGGGCTTAAATAAAATAAACATAACGCCAGCGGCAACATTACTAAGAGTGTCTTTTAGTGCTAAGCCAATGGCCAAACCCGCAGCGGCAAATACAGTGAGTAGCACTGCAGTGTCAAAGCCTAAAAAATCTAGTGCAACCATAAGTGAAACAAAGGTTAAAGTAACACGGGTGATCGTGGCTATGAAATATTGCAAAGGGTCGTGAACGTTTTGTGACGTTAGAAACCGCTTCACTAAATCAGTTAGCAAACGGGAGATTGACCAACCGATAAAAAATATCAAGGTGGCCAGGGCTAGGTTAGTTAAGCCATCCAAGGTGATGTCTAACCAAGTATCGAAGAATGAGAAACTCATTGTTTGTCTGCTCTATAAATAGCCATTAAAGCGATGGTTTAACGCTTTAATTAGCAAAGACGCAAGTTATTTTTAGAGAGAAGGGCTTGATATTATTGGGCTTTAAATAGCTGCGCTAATTCTTTAGAACGCTGATATGCCGCGGCCATAGCCTGGCTGCAAAGTGCGCTAAAACCGGCTTCATTAAAAGTGTTCAAAGCCTGTTCCGTAGTGCCTTTGGGTGACGTGACGGCCACTCTTAATTGGCCTGGGGTTTGATCACTTTGTTGTGCCATCTGTGCAGCGCCAGCCGCTGTTTGTAGCACCAGCTGCTGTGCTACTTGGTTACTTAATCCAAGTTTTTCTGCACCTGCAATCATCGCCTCCATCATCAAGAAATAATAGGCTGGGCCGCTACCAGAAACAGCGGTAACAGCATCAATTTGTTCTTCGGTTTCTACCCATAATGCTAGCCCCACCGACTGCATAATAGTGCTTGCTGTATTTTTTTGCTCACTAGAAACACTATCAGTGGCAAATAAACCAGCAGCCCCTTGTCCTACTAATGATGGAGTGTTTGGCATGCAGCGCACAATAGGCGTCTTTTTTCCAAGCCATGTTTCTATGCTGTTAGCTAAAATACCAGCTGCCACAGAAACAACGAGTTGTTTGGAGGCGTCTATAGCTGGCGCAATGCTTTGCACTAAGTCGCCCATCATAGCGGGCTTTACCCCTAATACGATGACATCTGCTTGCTGGCACAAGGCCTGGTTGTCAGTGCTGGTGCGAATGCCTGTTTGCGCTGCCAATAAATCCATTTTGGTTTGAGTGCGGCCACTGGCAGAAATCTTATCTTGAGGGTAACCTGCTGCAAGCATGCCTTTAAGAATAGCTTGGGCCATATTTCCGGCGCCAATGAATGTAATGTGAGGTGTGTGAGGCATGATTTATTCCTGTGGTTATAAAATCTTAAGTTTTGATCAGTGCCCAAGCACTAAGGGGTAGAAGTACTGCGTGCGCCAAAGATATCTGTGCCAATACGGACCATGGTTGAGCCACAAGCTATGGCGTTAGTTAGGTCGCCAGACATACCCATTGATAGCTCTTTTATGCGTGGGTAGCTGTGTTGCAGTTGATCTCTTGCTATTGTCATTTTATTGAAGGCATCACGTTGAACCTGTTCGGTTTGGCCTGCAGCAGGGATGCACATTAAGCCGCGTAGTAATAAATTAGGTATTTGTGAAACCTGTTCCACCAGCGCATCTAGTTGGTCAAGCGCAACGCCACTTTTGTTAGCCTCATTACTGATGTTCACTTGGATCAGCACGTTTAATGGTGGCAGGTGGCTGGGTCTATGCTGGCTTAGGCGTAAGGCCACTTTTTGTCGGTCTAAAGTGTGAACCCAATCAAACTTGGCTGCAATAGTTTTAGTTTTGTTACTTTGAATAGCTCCAATAAAATGCCACACAATGTCTGAATGAGGGTTGTGGTCTATTTTTTCCAAAGCATCTTGTAGATAATTTTCACCAAAATGGCGTTGGCCACATTCATAAGCTTCGATCACATCACCTAAAGGCTTGGTTTTGCTGACAGCCAAAAGCATCACTTCTTTAGCGCTGCGCATGGACAATTGGCAGGCCCCGTCAATGCGTTGGTGGGTGTTGATCAATGCTTGAGATATGGTTGGGTGAGGAGTAGATAAAGGCATAGTTAAGCACACTGAAGTCAGACGTATGTAGGGTTGGGCTTCATGGTAACAATTATAGCAACTGCCTCATAGCGCTATGGGATACTGCCCTGTGCACTGGTGAAAGAACTTAGTGTTTGATTGCTTGTAATACGAGTTCTTTTAGTGCATCTACAGGGATTGGTTTATGCAAAACAGGCACATTTTCAGGCAACTTGCTGGAGGTTACTTCTGCGTCACTTAATCCCGTTACCACAATAGGTGTGAGATCATCATATTGAGGGTCGTTATGTAATCGCTCAATAATAGCGTAACCATTAAGCTCTGGCATGTATAGATCGGTGATAAGCACTGTGGGCTTAAATTCACCAATCTTAACAAGGGCATCGATGCCATTCTCTGCGGTTTCTACGTGCAGGCTAGGAAACCAATTATTAACCAACATTTGATACAGCAATAAAGTGTCTTTATCACCGTCTACAATGAGTACCGTCGTTGAGTTTTTGCTTTGTTTTTTGCGTATAGGTGTCTGCTTTTCTTGTTTTTCATCCAGCAGTTGCTGCACTGACGCAACACTAATACGTCTGTGGCCCCCAGCTGTTTTCCAAGCTTGGAGCACACCACGTTCTACCCACAGCTGTACCGAACGCACTGAAACGTTAAGTAATGTTGCCGCCTGGCGAGTAGTGAGCTCCGACATGATGGAGAGGTCGATAGGTTTCATGTGCAGTTACTGCCTAAGGTTGTGATATATATATTATGAAATTACGATATATAATTAGAGCTATCAAATTTACCACTTTCTAATGGATAAAGTATATAACTAATCACAATAACTGCATTTAGAGCTTACACTGCGTAAGTCACTTGGCCATCTTTTAGTGTGAGCTGCACACGTGCTTTGAGTGTTTGGTAAGCTAATGCTTGGTTAGTGCCTTGGCTAAGCTGGCTATCCACGTCCAGTATCCAGCTATGGTTTGGGTCTATCAAAGTGAGATTGGCTGCTTTACTAATGGCTAGGCGAGTGGCTTTTATGTCGGCGATGTTTGCGCTATTAAAACTGAGTGCTTTAATGGCCGCCATCCAGGTTAGTTCATTAGCGTCCACTAGGCCTTGAATTAGTGGTATCAACATGTCATATATTGCCATACCTGTTGCAGTGGCTGCAAAAGGTGCGCATTTGGCAGAGGATTCATGGGGTTGATGGGCAGAACAGATGGCGTCAATGGTGCCATCTTTGATGCCCACAAGTAAGGCGATACGGTCTGACTCCTCACGTAAAGGCGGCTGCATATGATACTGACTGCGATAGCCTTGTATGGCTGTGTCGGTGAAACAAAGATGGGCAATGCCTACATCTGCAGTTACCTTCATGCCTTGTGCTTTGGCTTGACGAATCAATGCCACACCAGCAGAACTAGTGAGCTGGTTAAAATGGCCTTGCACCCCCGTATGCTGCATAAACAATAAATGTCTGCTAATTGACAGAGTTTCAGCAATCACAGGAATACCATCTAAACCCATGCGAGTAGCGGTTGGGCCTGCATGCATGTGCCCATTACTCAATTGCTTATCTTGAGCCTGTACAAATACTTTTAAGCCAAAGGTGGCAGCGTATTCATAGCAGCGCAGCAACACGGTATTATCGGTTATGTCATAGCCTGCATTGCTAAAACCAATGCAGCCTGAGCGGGATAAAGACTCCATATTGCTTAATGCTGTGCCCTTTAAATTTTTGGTAAGTGCTGCGATGGGCAGTAAATTACAAAATCCTGCAGCTTCTGCCTTGCTGTTGATCATGCTGATCACTGAGCCTGTATCGCTGCAAGGCTGGGTGTCTGGGCTGGGGCATAAATCTGTAAACCCGGCGCTGGCCGCTGCGTATGTTTCGCTGGCTACAGTGCCTTTTTGTATCTGGCTCAGGTCTCTTAAACATGTGTTAAGGTCTACAAAACTTGGGCTCAAAATCATCCCTTTAGCATCTACTTGAGTATCTGCATGAACCTTAGCTAGGTCGCCTATGGATTCTATTACCCCACCCCTTATGTAGACATCAGCCACGGTATCTAACTCAAGGCTAGGGTCTAAAATGCGTGCGCCACTAATAAGAATACTCATTACTTTTGCTCCCCTATTAAACTAGATGGTTGATTGGCTTGGGATTGACGCTGCTGCATTTGTCCGCTCATAGCCATGGACATAACGGCCATGCGCAGTGCAATCCCATACCCTACTTGATTGAGGATCATCGATTGTGGGCCATCGGCCACTGCAGACTCAATTTCAATGCCACGATTTATAGGACCTGGGTGCATTACTATGGCATCAGGCTTAGCTTGGGCCAAGCGCTGCACAGTGAGTCCGTATAAGCGGAAATACTCACCAGCAGAGGGTAAAAAGGCACTAGCCATGCGCTCTGTTTGCAGTCGCAACATGATGATCACGTCAGCGCCAGCTATGCCGGTGTCCATGTTGTTATGAGTGCTTACACCCATGCTTTGAATACCTTGGGGCATGAGCGTGTTTGGCCCTACTAAGCGGATATCATCACACCCTAAGGTTTTAAGGGCATGAATTTGGTCGCGGGCTACTCTTGAATGAGCAATGTCGCCCACAATAGCAACCGATAGTGGCTCAAAGCGGCCTTTATGACGGCGAATAGTGAGCATGTCCAGCATGGCTTGAGTGGGGTGCGCATGACGACCATCACCGGCATTGATAATGGCTACGTCTGGGGTCACTTGTTCTGCTATAAAATGAGCTGCGCCAGAATCACTATGTCGCACCACAAACATGTCACTGTGCATGGCACGCAGATTTTGTAAGGTGTCTAACAGGCTTTCACCTTTACTTGTGGCCGAAGTTTTGATGTCTAAAGTTAAAACGTCGGCAGATAAGCGTTTGGCAGCTAGCTCAAAGGTGCTTCGGGTGCGAGTAGAGTTTTCAAAAAACAAATTCACCACTGTTCTGCCACGCAAAAGAGGCACCTTTTTAACCTCTTGATTGCCCACCACCACAAACGAGTCTGCGGTGTCTAAAATACGCTCAAGCATGAGGCGATCTAGCCCCTCTGGGGTTAGAAAGTGGCGTAGTTCACCGCTCTGGGTGAGCTGTAAATTAGCTAAATTACTCATGATTAACATGCTCGATAATAGATAATTTAAGAGTGTCAGGGCCTTCAAGCTGCAGATATTGCCCAGGCTTTAGGTCTAAGGTAAGCGCGCAAGCATCAGCTTGAATAGGCAGCTCTCTTTGGTTAACACTACATAACGTTACTAGCTTTATGCTAGCTGGGCGACCAAAATCAAACAATTCATTCATTGCTGCACGCACGGTGCGGCCGCTCATTAATACATCATCTACCAGAAGTATGTGTTGATCGTTAATGTTGAATGGCAAAGAGGATGGGCTAACTTGTGGGTGAAGGCCATGCTTAGAAAAGTCGTCTCGATAGAAGGCGATGTCTAGTTGCCCAAGGGGGGCTTGAAGGTGTTCAGCCAAAACCTTTGCTAGCCAAACACCACCTGTGTGAATGCCAATAACCAGGGGCTGATCTATTTTTTGGGTGGTTAGTAACTGATCTACTTGATGTAACAAATGGTTAACAAGGGCGGGAGTATCTGCCAATTCTGGGTGTTGTGGGGTGCGTTTAGCTCCCATTAGGCTTCCTCTTTGTCAGTGTTTAGCGCACCTTGCTCAGCGAGCCATCTAAGCTATTCTAGCAAGGGTGCTTTTGATAAACGGTGTTCGGTTTCATCAAACCAGCTTTGGAGAATCAATGCCGCTGCGATGCCGTCTACCCCATGTTTCTTCCAGTCAGTGCCACCTCGGCCTTCAAGGTGTTCTTGTTTTGCGGCCTGGGTAGAGAGCCGTTCGTCCACCACGTAGCAAGGTAGATCAAAGCGAGCGCTAATGCGGTTGGCAAACTTGCGTGCTCTTATTGCCATCTCACTTACAGAACCATCCATATTATACGGAATTCCCACTACAAATGCTTGTGCTTGCCATTGGGCTACCAAAGCGTCCAAAATTTGCCAGTTGGGGATGCCATCTTTGGCATGTATAGGGGGTAACACAATGGGCTGAGAGAGAGGGTTGCTGGCAAAAGATGCACCGATGCGTTTGGTGCCAAAATCGAATCCTAGCAAGTCTAGGGGCTTATCCATGGCCAATTTTGGTCGAGATAAGGTTGATATCAATGCCTAGGGAATCTGTGGCCGCTTTAAAACGATCTTCTGGTGCCATGTTAAACACAATGTCTGCGTCAAACGGGCAACATAACCAAGAGTTATCTGCTAATTCTTGTTCTAATTGGCCTGGGCCCCAGCCAGCATACCCTAGAGCAATAAGACTATGTTCTGGGCCTGCAGAGTGAGCGATGTCATCGATCACATCAGAAGACGTGGTGAGACATAAATCTTCTGATACGCGAATGCTAGATGTCCACTTTTTGTTACTCATGGGGGTATGCAATACGAAGCCATGCTCTGGTTGCACTGGGCCACCGGTAAATATCATTTGCTCAGCGTCTGTAACATTGCGATCCGAAATATCCAGCTGAGGTAATATGTCTGTAAAAGAAATGTTATTGGCTCGGTTGATCACTAAACCCATAGCGCCCTTTTCATTGTGTTCACAGATATAGACCAAACTACGCACAAAATTTTCATCTTCCATTTGTGGCATAGAAATAAGCATAAAATTATGCAGGCTACTTTCGATTGTTTTTTTAGACACTAGGCGCTCCTTGCGGCTAATAATTGGCTTATGTGCTGCATGAGCAAGCCCGCAATATCAGAGCCTGTTTGGTCGTCAATTTCACGGATGCAGGTGGGGCTAGTTACGTTAATCTCTGTGAGACTATCACCTATGACATCCAAGCCTGCAAAATGAATTTCTTTTTCTCTAAGTACAGGGCCTATTTGGTCGCATATATAGCGATCTCGATCAGTAAGAGGTCTGGCTACACCAGAGCCACCTGCGGCTAAGTTGCCGCGGGTTTCGCCAGAGGAGGGGATGCGCGCTAACACATGATCTACCGGGTAGCCGTCAATCATTAAAATGCGTTTGTCGCCATCTTTTATTTCTGGCAAATAACGCTGGGCCATTATTTGCTGCTGGCCAAACTCAGTGAGGGTTTCAATAATCACATTGAGGTTTGGCTCACCTTTGCGTGCCCGGAAAATAGATGCACCACCCATGCCATCAAGGGGCTTAAAAATCACATCCTCATGCAACGCATGAAAGGCTTTAAGCACTCCAGCATCACTAGCCACCAACACCTCTGGACAGCAGTCAGGAAACTGCGTAGCAAATAGCTTTTCGTTACAGTCTCTGAGGCTTTGAGGCTTGTTGATAATCAAAGCGCCAGCGTCTTCTGCTTGGCTAAGAAGGTAGGTAGTGTGCAAAAAGTTGGTATCAAAAGGGGGATCTTTGCGCATTAAAATAACGTCAAGGTCGCCAAGTGCCAAGCCTTGTTGTGCGCCTAGATCATAAAAATGAGTGGGGTCGCGCATCACTTTAAGTGAGCTCATTAGACCCATCGCCACACCTTGCTGAGCGTAGAGGTGCTGAGGCTCCATATAAAACAACTCCCAGCCCAAATCTTGAGCGGCCCACAACATGGCTAGAGAGCTGTCTTTTTTGTAGTTAAGGTGATGAATAGGGTCCATCACAATGCCAAGGCGAATGGTCATGGGTGTTAAGCCTCTGTTAGTGGGTGTTAAAGATCGCCCCAAATATATTGCAGCAATGTTAGAGCTGCCAAGGGTGCTGTTTCTGTGCGCAATATGCGTGGGCCCAAGCTTAATCCAGTATAGCCTTGTGCTTGAGCTTGCTCAACTTCTTGGTCGGTCAAACCGCCTTCTGGGCCAATTAACAAAGCACAACTTTTGGGTGTGTCTTGAGATGCTAAGGGTTTTGTTTGGTGTGGATGCAATACTAGCTTAGTTTGCGCCTTTGTGTGTGCAAGCCAATCTTTTAATAATGTGGGGGTGTGAATGCGAGGTATATCTATGCGACCACTTTGCTCGCAGGCACTAATGGCAATCTGTTGCCAATGGGCCAGGCGCTTAACTTGGCGCTGCGCATCTAGCCTCACTTCGCAGCGGCTACTAAAGAGAGGAGTAATTTCATTCACCCCAAGCTCAGTGGCTTTTTGAATGGCGTAGTCCATGCGCTCACCGCGAGACATCACTTGGCCCAAGTGGGTGTATAATGAAGAGGGTGGTGGGCTTGCAAGGGCAGCACTCACAAATACGCTAATACATTTTTTGTTAACGCATACGATGTGAGCGCTTACTTGCTCGCCATTGCTATTAAACAGAACAATATTTTGATTTTCCTGCATGCGAAGCACCTTGCCTACATAATGGCTGGCTGCTGTTTCAAGCACAATCACTTGATCTAATGGCAGCGGCTGCGGCGTGTGTAGGCGAGGAATGCGCATGGGCTATAAGCCTGCGGCTTTGCGCAAAGTTTCGGCTTTGTCGGTGTATTCCCAAGTGAAATTTGGGTTGTCACGTCCAAAGTGTCCATAGGCTGCAGTGTCACGATAGATTGGGCGCTTCAGATCTAACATATCCACCAAACCACCCGCATTAAGGTTAAAGTGCTCGCGCACTAAAGCTTCAATAGCGGTGTCACTTATCTTGCCACTGCCAAAAGTATTTAGGCTAATGGATGTGGGTTCTGCCACACCAATGGCGTAGGAAATCTGAATTTCACATCGATCAGCCAATCCGGCAGCCACAATGTTTTTAGCCACATATCGGCCTGCATAGGCTGCACTGCGATCTACTTTGGATGGGTCTTTGCCAGAAAATGCACCACCGCCATGGCGAGCCATACCACCGTATGTATCTACGATAATCTTGCGGCCTGTTAAACCACAGTCGCCTACTGGGCCACCAATCACAAAGTTACCCGTTGGATTGATGTGGTATTTGGTGTCTGTTGTGAGCCAATGTGCAGGAATTACAGGGCGAATAATATGCGTCATCACCCCCGCACGAAGACTTTCTAAATCGATATCAGGGCTATGCTGAGTAGACAGCACCACAGCGTCTATAGATAAAGGTTTGCCATCAGCACCATAACGGAAGGTAAGCTGGCTTTTAGCATCAGGACGCAGCCAAGGCAAAGTGCCGTCTTTACGCACTTTGGCCTGCTGTTGCATCAAACGATGAGCATAATGAATGGGTGCAGGCATGAGGCTTTCGGTCTCATTGCTTGCATAACCAAACATTAGGCCTTGGTCGCCTGCGCCTTGTTCTTTGTTGTCGTTTGCGCTTTCATCAACACCCATAGCAATATCTGAAGATTGCTTGCCAATGGCGTTTAAGATAGCGCAAGAAGCGCCGTCAAAGCCCATTTCAGAAGAAGTGTAGCCGATGTCTGTGATCACTTCACGCACTAGCTCTTCAATGTCTACCCAAGATTTGGTGCGCACTTCGCCCGCCACTAAAACCAAACCAGTTTTAATAAGGGTTTCTACAGCAACACGAGATTCGGGATCTTTTTCCAGCATGGCATCTAAAATGGCATCGGAAATTTGATCGGCGATTTTGTCAGGATGTCCTTCGGACACTGATTCGGAGGTAAATAGAGTGTATTGGTTCATAACCATGCCTCGTAATTGAATACTAATCGACGCTTTACGGACATCGTTAGCAGTGACTTAATTACCAGCCTAGAAC
>Ga0075443_10000495_pt1 | contig 16677 bp, 14 predicted proteins | sample CoawatmetaG00DNA_3_FD_71583 | JGI IMG/M metagenome (GOLD analysis project Ga0075443, IMG submission 71583) | Marine microbial communities from the West Antarctic Peninsula - Coastal water metaG006-DNA | ecosystem: Environmental > Aquatic > Marine > Coastal | place: Atlantic Ocean: West... | reverse complement strand
CAGTATAATCTCTCTTATGATAAAGATTGGCTAGATAAATGCGTTGATCAATCAAAGAGAAATGAAACTGCAAAATGGGATGAAAAGGGGAATTTAATTTCTTAAACAGCTTAATTCTTTGAACATTAAAAGAATTAATGAATAATAAAACAGCTATTACCTTTTAGAATTTAAATTTTGAAAGGTTTTTTTTTATGCTTTTTGTGCTAGATAATCTACCAATCTAGCTCCTAAGTTGGCAGTACCGTCATCTATATCAAAGTTTGGATTTAGTTCTGCAATATCACAAGAAATTACTTTTTTACTTTTAAATAAAAAATCTAAAACTTTATATACAAAACTAGGACTAAAACCTAATGGGGAAGGAGCACTAACTCCAGGTGCAAAAGCAGATGAAAATCCGTCTAAATCTATGGTGATGTATAGGTGGTCTGTTTTTTTAATAAATGCAGTAAGTTTACTTTTTAAGATTTTGCTAAAAGTCTCACATTCAAAACTTGAGACATAAGATACCTTATTTTTTTTTGCAATTTCAAATAATTCTTTACTGTTGGACTGTTGTTGAATTCCTATGGCAAAATAGCTTGTATTTTTATTTTCAGTTAAAATTTGATTGAAAGGTGTTCCTGAATTTGGTTTAGTTTTAACAGCTCTTAAATCAAAGTGTGCATCAAAATTTATAATTCCTATTTTATTTTTTGATGAGTTTTTGAGTGCATCCTTGATCCCATTGAAATTGGCAAAAGCTATATCATGACCACCTCCAATTGCAATTGGGAAAACTGTATTTTTAATTAATTTACTTATACTTTTAGATAATGCTTTTTGGCAATCTTCTAGATAGTCATCAATACAAATTACATCACCAAAATCTATAATTTTTTTATTTTTGAAATGAATTGGAAGTTTCCCCAATTTACTACGAATGCTTTTTGGACCTTTTCGGGCACCAATTCTTCCTTGATTTCTTTGAACACCTGCATCGCAAACATATCCAATGATTCCTATAGAAGGGAGATTTTCTTTTTGTGTCTTCTCAATACTAGATACTGCTAATTTTTGATACCAATACTGATTTTCAAGTTCAGACTTTCTTCCTTGATATAATTTTTTATTTCCAGATTGATAGGCAACATTTAAGTCTTTAAAAAAATTCATTTTTTTTATTTTATTTCTTTACCTTTTAAAAACACTTTTTCAATGCATGTATTTCCAAAAGAATATGGAATAAAGTTATAAGAACTGATTTCTTTAGTTAAAATTAAATTTGCTAGTTTACCTTTTGTTATTGAGCCCACTGTGTTGTGTAAATTCATTGCATAAGCTCCGTTAATTGTCGCAGCATTTATGGCTTCTTTTGGAGTCATTTTCATTTTTATACAAGCACAAGCGACTACAAAGTTCATATTCCCAGAGGGACTAGAGCCGGGGTTATAATCTGTTGCCAAAGCCAATGGTAAACCTGCATCAATCATTTTTCTGGCAGGTGTATATGGAATGCTTAAAAAATAGGAGCAATTAGGTAATGCAACTGGCATTGTTTTTGTGCCTTTTAAAGCTTCAATATCCTCGTTTCGCATTTCTTCCAAATGATCTACTGATAATGCATTTTTTTTAATTCCTGCCTGCACTCCTCCAATAGCTGTAAATTGATTTACATGAATTTTACCAACCAAACCCTGTTTTAGTCCAGCTTCTAAAATTTGTTCTGTATCAGCTACCGAAAAATAGTCTGTTTCACAAAAAATATCAATAAAATCTGCTAAATTTTCTTTTTTTATTTCTGGAAGTATATCATTAATTAACATTTTTAGATAACCACTTTTGTTTTTTTTATATTCTTTAGGAACTGCATGTGCCCCTAAAAAAGTTGCTTTTATTTCAATAGGGTAATTATCTCTTAACTTCTTGATAACGCGTAGCATTTTGATTTCAGCACTTTTAGTTAATCCATAACCAGATTTAATTTCTACAGCCCCGGTCCCTAAAAGTATAATTTCTTCTAAACGTATTTTACTTTGGCTATACAAAACTTCTTCTGATGTTGTTTGTAATTTTCTAGAAGAGTTTAAAATCCCACCACCATTTTCTGAAATCTCCTTATAAGAGAGCCCGTTGATTCTATCTGTGAATTCATTTTCTCTATTTCCTGCATATACAAGATGAGTGTGAGAATCGCACCAGGAAGGTAGTATCATTTTTCCCGAAGCATCAATAATTTTTAGTTCAGTTTTTGGACAATTTTTCATTACACCAAAATTTGAAATCAATCCATTTTCTACTAATAAAAAAGCGTTTTTAATAGTAGGTAAAATATTCATCTCTTTTCCTGAAATAAAATCAATAGCAATTTCTCTAACCTGAATTAATTCTTTGATATTTGTAAAAAGTACGTTCATTAAAACAAGTCTTTTAATATATTTTCTTCCACCAAGTTAGGTAAAGTGATTTTTAAATTAGGAGTTCTTTTCATTTCTCTTTTAATGGCAAAAATTGCTTCATCATTTCTAGCCCAACTTCTTCTAGCAATTCCGTTATTAACATCGTATAAAAGCATGTTTTTCAGCTTTTCATCGGCTTCTTTTGTACCATCTAGTAACATTCCAAAACCACCGTTCATCACTTCCCCCCAACCAACTCCACCGCCATTGTGAATTGAAACCCAAGTTGCTCCTCTAAAGCTATCTCCAATGACATTGTGAATTGCCATGTCTGCAGTAAATTTACTGCCGTCATAAATATTAGAAGTTTCCCTAAAAGGGGAATCTGTTCCACTAACATCATGATGATCTCTTCCTAAAATAATAGCACCTATTTCACCTTTTGCAATGGCATTGTTAAAAGCTTCTGCAATTTTTATACGGCCTTCTGCATCTGCATATAATATCCTTGCTTTAGATCCAACCACCATATTATTAGATTTTGCATTTTTGATCCAAGTAATATTGTCTTGCATTTGAAGTTGAATTTCTGCTGGAGAATTTTCCATTAATTTTTGTAAAATGTTCGCAGCAATTTGATCTGTTTTGTCTAAATCCTCAGCATTTCCAGATGCACAAACCCATCTGAAAGGACCAAAACCATAATCGAAACACATGGGACCTAAAATATCTTGAACATAAGATGGATACTTGAAATCGATGTTGTTTTTTGCCATTACGTCTGCACCAGCTCTTGAAGATTCTAATAAAAAAGCATTCCCGTAATCAAAAAAATACGTTCCTTTTTTTGTATGCTTATTTATAGAATTTGCATGCCTTCTTAAAGATTTTTGTACTTTTTCTTTAAATAACTCTGGATTTTCCCTAATTAAAATGTTTGATTCTTCATAAGATAAATCTATAGGATAATACCCCCCTGTCCAAGGAATATGTAGAGAGGTTTGATCTGAACCAATATGGATAAAGATATTTTTCTCATCAAAACACTCCCAAACTTCAATAATATTTCCAATAAAAGCAATAGAAACTACTTCATTATTTTTTTTAGCTTCTAGTGTTCTTTCAACTAAAACATCAATATCATCAATCAAAACATCTACCCAGCCTTGCTGGTGTCTTTTTGTGGCGGCTCTTTTATTAACCTCAGCACAAATTGTAATACACCCTGCAATATTTCCTGCTTTTGGTTGCGCTCCACTCATACCACCTAAACCGGCAGTTAAGAATATTTTTCCATTTGCATTTTCTCCTTGTTTTAATATTTTTCTAAACGCATTCATAATCGTAATTGTGGTCCCATGCACTATGCCTTGCGGACCTATATACATAAATGAACCTGCAGTCATTTGTCCGTACTGCGTAACACCTAAAGCATTAAACTTTTCCCAATCATTCGGCTTGGAATAATTAGGAATCATCATTCCGTTGGTGACTACTACTCTTGGTGCGTTTTTAGATGACGGAAATAAACCCATTGGGTGACCAGAATACAAATGCAAGGTTTGTTCCTCTGTCATAATAGCTAAATATTGCACTACCAAAAGATACTGCGCCCAGTTTTGAAAAACAGCACCATTACCTCCATATGTTATTAATTCTTCTGGATGCTGTGCAACTTCAGGATTCAAATTATTTTGAATCATTAATATAATTGCTGCGGCTTGTTGTGTTTTTGCAGGATACTCTGAAATAGGTCTTGCAAAAATTTTATAATTTGGTTTGAATCTATGCATGTAAATTCTGCCAAATTCATTTAATTCAACAGCAAATTCAGTGGACAATTCTTGATGCCATTTTTTTGGAAAATAACGTAAGGCATTTTTTAAAGCCAATTTCTTTTCTTCAACCGATAAAATATCTTTCCTTTTTGGAGCTCTATTTACATCTTTTGAGTATGTTTTTTTAGCAGGTAAAGCTATTGGAATCCCTTGTAGAATTTGTTCTTTAAATGTCATATTTTACTATAAATTTTTCGTTTTTTACCATTTGAATTATTTTTTTTATATCATTTTTTATTAGTCGATCATCTTCTAGTTTTTCAATTTCTCGTCTAATTATATTATGATTTTTTTCAATAATTTTTGAAAACGTATTGGGTCTTCTAAAATCTAAAGCTTGTGCCCCGTACATTAGTTCAATAGCTATTATCTTTTCTAAATTTCCTAGAATTTGATTGAATTGACGTCCAGAAATACTTCCCATAGAAACATGATCTTCTTGCCCTAGTCCAGTTGGAATGCTATCGGCAGAGGGAGGAAAACATAAAGATTTATTTTCAGTCACCAAAGCCGCAGTAGTATATTGTGGTATCATAAAACCTGAATTCAAACCACCATCTTTGGTTAATAACCTAGGTAGACCATATTTTCCTTCTAATAATAAATAGCATCGTCTGTCTGCAATGTTTCCTAGTTCCGAAGCTGCAATTGAGCAATAATCTAATGCCATTGCTAATGGTTGTCCGTGGAAATTACCACCTGAAATTGCTTCTGTGTCGCTTAAAACAATTGGGTTATCTGTGACAGAATTCATTTCTATTTCGGCTAATTCTAATAAATGATAATATGCATTTCTAGAAGCGCCATGAACTTGTGGAATACAACGCATTGAATATGGATCCTGAACACGTTCGCAGTTTTCATGTGAAGTAATGTTTTCAGAATCTTTAAATAAGTTCCGCATTCTTTCAGCTACTTTTATACTCCCTTTAAAAGGTCTTATTTCGTGTAATTCTTTTCTAAAAGGAGATGAGCTTCCTTTGTAACCTTCAATGCTCATTGCGCCAGAAACATCTGCTAAATCTAACAAGTATTCCATTTTTGTAAGTCCTGTTATAGTATGTGCAAGAATAAACTGAGTGCCATTTATCAATCCTAAACCCTCTTTTGCTTCTAGCTTAATTATTTCTAATTTATGGCTTGCTAATACTTCTTTTGCTGGAACAATATTTTCGTTTATCCAAAACTCTCCTTCTCCTATTATCGGCAAGAATAAATGTGACAACGGAGCTAAATCTCCTGATGCTCCTACTGAACCTTGCTTAGGGACTGTTGGCAGTAAGTCATGCTCAATAAAATAAATAATCCGTTCTATTAATGCTAGTCTAACTCCAGAAAAGCCTTGACAAAGTGCGTGCACTTTACAAATCATCATAATTTTGGATAGTTGTTTGTCTATATTTTTACCCACACCAACAGCATGTGTAATTAATAGATTTTTTTGTAATGTGCTAGTTTGATCAGTGGTGATTTGCACATCACATAAAGGACCAAAACCAGTATTTATACCATATACTCCTTTTGTTCCATTTGCTATTTTTTCTACTTTTGCTCTGCATTCTTTTATTTTTTGAATGCTTTGAATTGTTAATTCGGCTTGCAATTTTCCTTTAGCAATAGCGATAACTTTTAGGACTGTTAATTTATCTATTCCGTATTTAAATGTCATTTTTTGATATATCTGATTTTCTTAACTAAGTTATTCTTATTTTTGATGCTTATTGATATCGTTTAATACATTAATTAATAACTTTGGGTTATCATACTGAATTAAGACACATTAAATATTTTTTAGCAGTTGCTGAAGAGTTACATTTTAGAAAAGCAGCTGAACGTTTGTTTATTTCTCAGCCTGGACTGAGCAGACAGATAAAAGCTTTTGAAGAAGGATTAGGAGTTGTTTTGTTTGAAAGACATACTAGGAAAGTGGTTTTAACAAAAGTTGGAGAATATTTGAAAATAGAATTTTCGCTTCAATTAAAAACACTTTCACATACTTTTGAAAATGCAAAAATGTTGCATCATGGTAAGAAGGGGGTTTTGAAAATTGGATATGTAGGTTCTGCAATGCAGGATGTTATTCCTGATTTATTAGTTCGTTTTGAAAAAAATCACCCAAACATATTATTTAATTTAAAGGAAATTGACAATCAACATCAATTGGATGACCTTTTGTCTTTTTCATTGGATATTGGTTTTGTAAGGCTAGAAAGAGTTCCTAGGACTTTAGAAATTAAAACAATTTTAAAAGAAAATTTTTGTTTGGTTTTACCAAAAGATCATTTAATAAATGAAGATAAATTTATAAGTTTAGCACAGTTTAAAGAGGAATCTTTTATTCTTTTTGACGCAAAATATAGTGCATCTTATCACGAAAAAGTAATGCAGATTTTTGATGATTGTGGGTTTTCTCCTTTAAGTTCTCACAATACAATTCACTCAAGTTCTATTTTTAAATTAGTAGAAAACAATTTTGGAATTTCTATTGTACCAAAATCATTGGCACAAAGAGGAGGTTATAATATTAAATTTATAGAGCTTAGGTCTATTCCGCAAAAAACAACTCTTTCAGTTATTTGGAATAAAAAAAACACAAACCCTATCTTAAATGATATACTAAGGTTTCTTTAATTTCAAATGAATAATCATTTCTAAAAAGTATAAAATTAAAAAATCCCTAATAATCAATAGATTAAAAGGGATTTTCGTGGTACCTCCAGGAATCGAACCAGGGACACAAGGATTTTCAGTCCTTTGCTCTACCAACTGAGCTAAGGTACCATTGCCTCTTTTTTAGCAAGAGCAAATATAAATTGTTTTATGAGAGCAGCAAAAAAACATGTCAAAAATCTTCTGTATTTTCGTTAAAATAAATACATTAATTGAATTTAGTCGTAGATATTGGTAATACTCTTTTAAAAGTTGCAGTGTTTAACAACGCTTCATTGATACTATCTTGTGATTTTAAAAAGAATTATATAGAAAATATTGAGTCTATATTAGAAAAATACCCGATTACACATTCAATTATTTCTAATGTGTCTGATTTAAATAAAGAATTAGATAGTTTGTTGTTAAAAAAAACGATTCTAATTTCTTTTAATGAATCTACCATAATTCCTTTTAAAAATAGTTACTCTACAAAAGATACTTTAGGTAAAGACAGGATCGCTCTTGTTAGTGCTGCTGCAAAAAAATTCCCATTTGAAAATATTTTAATTATTGATTTAGGATCTTGTATTACTTACGATTTTAAGAATTTAGATAATGATTATTTAGGTGGAAGTATTTCACCAGGAATTGCAATGAGATACAAAGCATTAAATGATCAAACAGCAAATCTCCCAAAGCTTAAACTTAAAAATATCGATTATTATATTGGAAAATCAACTGAAGAATCTATTCATTCTGGAGTTATTGGAGGGGTTGTTATGGAATTAAACGGTGTAATTCAGCAATACAGGGATGAGTTTAAAGAAATTAAGATAATTTTAACAGGCGGGGATTCTAAATTCTTGCTCAAGAAAATAAAAAATACCATCTTTGCTGACTCGAATTTTCTTCTAGATGGACTAAACTTTCTAGTTGAATCGAATAAAAAAAAATGAAAAAATTATTTCTTTATATTTTTATTGTTTCCAATACGTTTATAATGTACTCTCAATCTCCTTATTCTTTTTATGGAGTTGGAGTTAATACTTTTAAAGGTACAATGGATAATCGTTCTATGGGTGGGCTAAATGTATATAGTGATAGTATTCACTTGAACTTAACTAATCCAGCATCCTATTCTGAATTAGAACTAGTTAATTATTCTGTTGGCGTAAATTATAATAAATATAATTTCAAAACTGATAATTCTAATGAATCAGCATCTGGTGGAAATATTAACTATTTGGCTGTAGGGATTCCTACAAAACTCTTTAATTTTGGATTCGGTATCATACCCCAATCTTCAGTTGAATATTTCCTAACAAGCACAGATGAAATTGCCGTACCAGAAAGAGTTGACAGGTATGAAGGTGAAGGGGGAGTAAACACGGCTTTTTTAACTTTTGGATTTAAATTATTTAAAAGAATTGGTTTAGGCCTTACAGCTAATTATGAATTTGGAAACTTAAGGCATACTGCTTCTCGTTTTTTAAAAGACATAGAATTATCTACAAGACTCGAAAATAATTCTTCACTCAGCGGACTGAATTTCGTTTATTCGACTTTGATAAAAGAAAAAATATCTAAAAAACTAACATTACAGGCTACATATATTTTTAAACCAGAATCAAAATTAAGTTCTATTAACACACAAAGAATAGGAACAATTCCCGTTTCGGGTGGATTTGGTGGAGATTTTCAAGACATTGATTTAAACGCTTTAAATCTTGAAAAAACTAAAATAGTTATTCCAAAATCTAATACTTTTGGAATCGGAGTTGGGGAAGAAACTAAATGGTTTATTGGAGCTGATTATACAACTGTAGATGGAGGAGGATTAGACAATAAATTATTTAAACTTGAAAATGTAGAATTTAAAAAAGCTTCAAAAATAGCATTTGGTGGTTTTTGGATTCCTAAACATGATTCGTTTACAAGCTATTTTAGTAGAATAGTTTATAGAGCTGGTATTAGATTTGAAGAAACAGGGTTGCATATTCAAAATCAAGCTATAAATGAGTTTGGAATTAACTTTGGATTTGGTTTACCTTTTCAAGGGTTTTCTAATTTAAATTTAGGTTTTGAAGCTGGAAGAAGAGGAACGAAAAATGCCGGATTAATTCAAGAAGATTTTTTTAATATTAGACTTGGTATTTCACTTAATGACCGTTGGTTTATTAAAAACAAGTATAATTAATAAATTAGGCATCGTTTTTGATGATTTATTAATATTTCAGTCATTAACTTTTATTTTTTAAAAAATTATAAATGAAAAAATTATTATTTAGCAGTTTATTGTTAATCTTTTCCGCGAGTATCTATTCACAGTCAAAAGAAGAATGTTTTTCTAATCTTTCAATTTTTGCTGAATATGCCAAAGTAAAAAACTATGATGATGCTTATCAACCATGGCTGAAAGTTAAAGCTCAATGTCCAGATTTGAATTCAGCTATTTATATTTACGGAGAGCGTTTGTTGAAGAATTTTATCAAAAAATCAGAAGGAGATGATAAAGATAAGTATCAAGTAGATCTATTAAACCTCTACAGTGAATGGTTAAAATACTTCCCAAAATCTAAAAGAGGTAAAAATGAAATAGGAAAAATATTAGCTATCAAAGCTCAATCAATGATAGATTATAAATTAGCTGATGATCAAGCCATTTATAATGTATATGATGAAGCATTTAATAAAGATTCAAATAGCTTTAAATCGCCTAAAGGATTATATAATTATTTTAAGATTTATTTTAAATTATATAAAGAAGATAGTTCAAATGTTAGTTTAGAAGAAGTTTTTCAGAAATATGAAGAATTAACTGAGAAATTTGAATTTGAAATGGAAAATTATACTTCGAAACTTGATGCATTACTTAAAAAAGAAGAAAATAATGACCCTATTTCATCAAGAGAATTAAGAAATAAAAAGGTTTATGAAGTAAATATGGTAGCATGTAATACTTATCTTAATAATTTAAATGCCATAATAGCAAAAGAAGCTACTTGTGAAAATTTAATTCCTCTTTATAGAAAAAGTTTTGACAAGTTTAAAACAAATACTGTTTGGTTAAATAGGGCTGCTAGCAGGATGGATAGTAAAGACTGTTCAGACGATCCTTTATTTGTAGAATTAGTTGAAGCTTTGCATGATTTAAATCCATCAGCTAACTCTGCTTATTATTTAGGCTTATTAAATGATAAAAATGGAAAAACAAAATTAGCAATTGATTTTTATAATGAATCAATTGAACTTGAAACTAGTAGTCTTAAAAAAGCAAAAACTCTTTACAAAATAGCTTTAAAATTTAAAAAATCAAGACAATACAGTCAATCAAGAAAATATGCTTTAAAAGCTTTAAAATATCAACCTTCAATGGGGAGAGCTTATTTACTCATAGGGAATTTATACGCTTCTAGTGCTAATAATTGTGGAAATACTCAATTTGAAAAAAGATCTATTTATTGGTTAGCATCTAAAGAAGCAAAAAAAGCTGCTTCGGTTGATGCTTCGATAAGAAGAACTGCAAAAAAAACCGCACTTAGTTATGACGGTAGAGCACCTTCTAAAACAGATATATTTAGTCAAGCAATGTCAGGTAAAACTATTACAATCAAATGTTGGATAGGAAAGACCATAACGGTCCCAGCCTTATAACCATGAAACCTTATAAATTATTATTAATTTTTTTTTGTTTTATTTCATGTGAAGATAACTTTCAAGAAATAAAAAAAATTAATAATTATACAAATTTTCCAATAGGGGTTGCTGAGAATATTAAGTTGATATATACTGATTCTGCTAAAGTTAAAGCAATTCTAACATCGCCTTTAAATAATGATTTCACTAACCAATTATTTCCATATTCTGAGTTTCCAGATGGAGTTAAAATCACTTTTTTTGACAATAAAAATCAAGAAACTACTGTGACGTCTGATTATGCGATAGCCTACAATAAAACAAACATTGTAGACTTAGTTGGGAATGTAGTTATTAATACTCACGATGGATCTGTATTAAAAACCTCTCAAATTTATTGGGATCCAGAACAAGAGTGGTTATTTACCGAGAAAAAATTTACTTTTAAAAACATAGATTATGATATTTCAGCTGTAAGATTAGATGCTAATAGATCATTCACTATATTTAATTCAGGAGAGCTTGAGGGTCAAGTTGTTATTGAGGATAAAGAACAAAAAATCAATGAAAATTAGAAAAATATCTGAATTTATATACTTAATTATTTCAGTAATTGCTACGTTAGACTACATTTTTGGAAATAATATAGATGAAAGAAAAAATATTTTATTGCTCTTTGCAGTTATTTCTTTAGGAATGTTTTTTTTTAGAAGATATTATAGAAAAAAATTTCAAAACAGAACTAAATAAGTTTAATGACCTTCCAAGTATTTGTAATAATTATTTCAGTTTTATTTTCTGCTTATTTTTCTGGAATGGAAATTGCTTTTGTATCAGCAAATAAAATATATTTAGAAATAGAAAAAAAACAAAGAGGTTTTTTTTCTTATTTTTTAAAAAAAATAACTAAAAAGTCTTCTAAGTTCATTGCTACAATGCTTCTTGGAAACAATGTAGCATTGGTTATATACGGAATCTATTCAGGTCAATTAATTCTAGATATATTTTTTCCACACTTAAATAGTTCAGAATCTTTAGGTTTTACACATATATTATATCAAACTTTAATTTCAACTCTTGTAATATTAATTACGGCAGAATTTTTACCTAAAGTATTTTTTCAAATTTATGCTAATAGCTTATTGAAATTTTTATCATTTCCAGCTTATTTTTTTTATGTTTTGTTAAGCCCAATAACCTTTGTATTGAACTGGATATCAAATAGTGTTTTAAGTAAATATTTCAGAACTAAGGAAGATAAAATGAGGGTAGTTTTCAGTAAAGATGAATTAGGAGATTATATAAAAGAAGAGTTAGGAAACGAGACTAACGATAATCAAATTGATTCTGAAATTCAAATTTTTCAAAATGCTTTAGAGTTTTCAAATGTAAGAGCTAGAGAGGTGATGGTTCCACGAGCTGAAATTATTTCAGTAGATAGATATATTGACACTTCTATGCTAAATGAAATTTTCATTAAAAGCGGTCTTTCTAAAATATTAATTCACAGAAAAGATATTGATGATATTTTAGGATATGTTAGTTTAATGGATGTTTTTAAAAAACACAAAAATTTTAAATCAATAATTAAGCCTGTAGAATTCATCCCAGAATCTATGTTTATAAATGACGTATTAAATCTATTAGCAAAAAAAAGAAAAAATATAGCTTTAGTAATTGATGAATATGGCGGAACATCTGGAATTATCACAAAAGAAGATATCATAGAAGAATTGTTTGGTGAGATTGAGGACGAACATGATTCCCCTAATTTCTTAGAAAATAAAATTGACAATAACAGTTTTCTTTTTTCAGCTAGATTAGAAATAGACTATTTAAACGAACAGTATAAATTAGATATTCCAGTTAGTGATCAGTATGAAACTTTAGGTGGTTTTATTGTTCATATAAATCAAGATATTCCTTTAATTGATCAGGTTTTAAAAATTGATCAATTCCAATTTAAAATAAAAGAAGTTTCTAATACGAAAATTGAAACGGTAGAATTAAAAATCGAAAATTAAATTTAAGTTAAACACTTTTTTTTATTGATAAGGATATCGTATTTTCGTTTGCTACAAAAAAAAATATTATGGCTGTTTTAGGAAAAATTAGAGAGAGATCGATTGTTTTGATATTAGTAATTGGTATGGCTCTTTTCGCTTTTGTTATATCTGGAGTATTTACTGATCCTGGGATGACTTCTCAAAAGCCAATAGGAAACGTAAACGGTGAGGATATTTCAATTGAAGAGTTTAGAAATCAAGTTGATTTTTTAGAAAGAAATTACAATCTTTCTGGGATGGTTCCTGTAAATAATGTTTGGGACCAAACAGTTAGAACAGAAATATTAAATTCTCAGTACGAACTAAGTGGTATAGATTCAGGTAAAGATCATATTGAATTCATTTTATCTCAAAACCCTAGTTTTAGTTCTGATCCAAGATTTTTAAATGATGCTGGAATGTTTGAAATTGAAAAATTTATTGATTTAATTATTGAGATGAAGACTACAAACACTCAGTCTTATGAGCAATGGAAAAATCAAGAAAAGATTTTTCAAAATCAATCTAATGAACAGATTTATTTTAATTTAATAAAATCTGGGATTAATTTCACTCAAAAAGATGGTGAAAATGAGTATTTACTTCAAAACAATAATGTTGATATTGAATATATTCAAATACCTTTTTCATCTATATCCGACAGTTTAATTACCTATAAGAAATCTGAAATTAAAAAATACATTGAGTCAAATGAAAATGATTTTAAAGTAGAAGCTTCTAGAAATATCGAATATGTGATGTTTGAAGAGAAACCTTCTCTAGAGGATGAGAACACTTTAAAAAAGAAACTACAATCTTATTTGGTGGAGAAAAATGAATATAATAATGTTTCTAAACTTGAAGAAACAATTCCTAGTTTACTAACTGCAAAAAATATATCTGAATTTGTTAATAGTAATTCTGAAATTAAATTTGATTCAATTTACCTTCCAAAAGGCTCACTTGCTTCCAATCATGCTAATTTATTATTTAATCTAGACGATAATAAAACTTATGGACCATATTTAGACGGAGAATATTTTAAAATTTCTCGAATGCTTGACAAGAAAAAAAATGGATCAGTAAGAGCTAGCCATATTCTAGTTTCTTACAAAGGATCTCAAAATGCAAATGCACAAGTTTTAAGATCTAAAGTAGATGCAAAAAAAGAGGCTAGTAGAATTTTAAGATTAGCTAAGAGAAAACCAGATACTTTTACTGAACTTGCTTTTGAGTTTTCTGATGGACCTTCAAAATCTAGTGGCGGAGATTTAGGATTTTTTCAAGAAGGTGTAATGACTAAGCCTTTTAATGATTTTGTTTTTTCTAAAAGAGTAGGAAGCATTGGCGTAGTTGAGACTGATTTTGGATATCACGTAATTAAAGTTGTAGCTAAAGAAGATGTTGTATTGTTAGCTTCAATATCTCAAAAAAATATACCATCTGATGATACAAGTGATAGAGTATTTAATCTTGCTACTAAGTTTGAGATTAATTTATCTAAAACACTAAACCTAAATGCTCTAGCGGTTGAAAATGATTATGTAGTTAAGCCAATTAATGGAATTAAAGTTTTAGATGATATTTTACCTGGTTTATCAAGCCAAAGAAGAGTAGTTCAATGGTTATTTTCAAACGAAATTAAATTAAATGATTATAAACGTTTTGATTTATCAAATGGAGGGTATGTTATTGCTCAAGTAACTGACATAACAAATGACGGTCTATCATCAGTTGCAAATGCCTCCTTAAGAGCTCTACCTAAGGTTCTTAATTCCAAAAAAGCAAATTTAATTATTAAGCAAAATGATAATAAACTTTCCCTTGAAGATTTAGCGAAGAATAATAATTTGGAAATTAAAAAAGCTTTAGCTCTTAATCAAAAAAACGCTACAATAAGTGGGTCAGGAAGAGAACCTTTGTTAGTGGGTCATGCTTTTGGTTTAGATGTTAATCAAGTTTCTGATTTTATTATTGGGGAAAATGGTGTTTATAAAATTAAAGTACTAAAAAAGAATACAGTCTCTGACAATGAAAACTATAAGTCTAATAAATTAAACTTTATAATTTCTTATCAGAATCAATTGCTTAATTCTTCTAGACCAAATCTTAATAATTCAGTTTATCAAGCAATAAAGGAAAAAGCAGATATTGAAGATAATCGTTCTTTATACTACTAAAAAAAAGGATCATTTAAGTTGAGAAAATATTTTTTACTTCAATTAAGAAAAAAATAAAATAAACAAGTGATATTGAAAATTTCATTGTAATTCCAACAATGAATCCTATTAATGTTCCAACCGAGGCTTTTATTGCTTCTCCAAACTTTAAATTCCCTAACATTTCTGCTGACAGGGCACCAATAAAGGGCCCTATTAGTATTCCAAACGGGCCAACTATGAATAAGCCTAATAGCAGGCCTATTGTAGCTCCAATCATCCCTTTTTTAGTTCCCCCAAATTTTTTCAAACCAAGAATTGGAATTATTATATCTATAAGAAATACTAATGCAGCTATTATAAAACTTATTAATAGAAATGAATAATTTAGTTCCACGTAAGACGTGAAACTTATACTTAACAAACCCAACCAACTTGTAATAGGACCAGGTATTATTGGAATAAAACTTCCTATAAGTCCTACTATACATAAAATTAAGCCTAATATAACTAGTAATTGGTCCATAATATTTTTGATTAACTAAAATATATAATCTACTTTTTTTGTAATTTACACGACGATGAAAATAATAAAAATTTTCCTTTTAATATTTTTAATCTTTGGATGTAATAATTATACTACTAAAAGTTCAGATATTATAACCCCATCTATTCTATGGTCTAAAACTGACGAGCCTCCCTCTATGAAGTTATGTGACGAAATTAACAGTGACATTCAAAGAATAAGTTGTTTTAAAAATAAATTAATAACATTAATTTCAGCTAATTTAAATTTCAATAAAATAAGAGTTAATAACAAACTTAACGATACTTTATTTGTTTCAATACTAATTAAAAAAAACGGAAAAATTTCTTTAATAAACATATCTGATAATTTAAAAGTTAAAATGGAAATCCCATTAATTGATACAATTATTAGAAATGCTATCACCAAATTACCTCTAATATTACCTGCTACTAAAACAAATATAGGGACACAAGTAAGTTCGAAATTTGAATTACCTTTAATTATAAAATCAGACTAATACATTTAGTATTTTGGATTCACAAAAAGAAAAAATAATTTTAGGAATAGATCCTGGAACCACAATTATGGGGTTTGGCCTCATTAAAGTAGTGGACAAAAAAATGAAGTTTTTACAGCTAAATGAGCTGAAACTTAATAAATATGATGATCATTACTTAAGATTGAAACATATCTTTGAAAGAACTATAAATTTAATTGATGAATTTCATCCTGATGAAATCGCAATAGAAGCTCCATTTTTTGGTAAAAATGTTCAATCTATGTTAAAGCTTGGTCGAGCTCAGGGAGTTGCAATGGCGGCTGGTCTTTCTAGAGAAGTTTCTATTACTGAGTATTCACCTAAAAAAATAAAAATGGCTATAACGGGTAATGGTAATTCTTCTAAAGAGCAAGTTGCAAAAATGCTACAAAGTCTATTAGGATTAAAAGAACTACCTAAAAATTTAGATTCAACAGATGGTTTAGCTGCTGCTGTATGTCATTTTTATAATTCAAACAACACAATAACTCAGGGTAAATATAGTGGATGGGATTCTTTTGTTAAAAACAACCCTAAAAGATTAAAATAACATATCATTGGCTGGAATATATATTCATATACCATTTTGTAAGCAAGCTTGTCATTATTGTAATTTTCATTTCTCAACTTCTTTTAAAAATAAAGAAAGTGTAGTTGAATCTATGCTAAAAGAAATTCAAATTAAATCGATAGGCTATGATGACTTAATTGAAACCATATACTTTGGAGGCGGAACACCATCTTTTTTAGAAACATCTGAAATAAATAAGTTAATTAAATCAGTTTTTAAAAATTTTAAAATTTCTTTAAACCCAGAAATTACTTTAGAAGCTAACCCTGACGATTTAAACGAACTAAAATTAAAAGAATTATCAAATAGTTTAGTAAATAGGCTTAGT
>Ga0075443_10000488_pt1 | contig 16793 bp, 29 predicted proteins | sample CoawatmetaG00DNA_3_FD_71583 | JGI IMG/M metagenome (GOLD analysis project Ga0075443, IMG submission 71583) | Marine microbial communities from the West Antarctic Peninsula - Coastal water metaG006-DNA | ecosystem: Environmental > Aquatic > Marine > Coastal | place: Atlantic Ocean: West... | reverse complement strand
GCATAGGATGACTCTTGTATGAAGTAGTTAGTAATCCACTTCGTTTCTTTTTGTTTCCTTGAGGTCTTCCAATCAATGATTGAAATAACTCCATCCCACTCTGCTACCATATCAACTCGACCTGCAAGTTTTAGGTGATCAGAATAGAGAGCAACTTCCTGTCCATATACAGTTCCTAGCTTTTCTGCTAGTACTGGCTTGATCTTATTAACGGCTGATAATATATGGGGCATATAACCACGACCATATTTAGGATCGTTTGCTACATACTTCTCAAGGCAATCATGCACATCAGTACCACGATTAGATGCTTGAAAACCTACCTTAGCAGCTTCCTCAGCACCCACTCGCTTCTTCCACGCATCAATACCTTCCTTAGATAGGATTGATAATACAGTTGTAACAGAAGGATAATTACTACCGGTTGGAGTTTTATATGTCCGTCCGGTAGTAAGCGTTTCTGCTATAAGATCATCATACCCTAGATTGGTAGTATTGTGTTGAAAATTCTGCGTCATCATTTGTGTACTTCATTTTATATTTAGTTGCAGTCTTCATTTTAGGAAAACTATCGTCACGTTGTACTGATTTGAATTTGTCCTTTTTCTTATTGGACGCTTCAAATCTCTTAAACTTTGCCATTTTTAATTCTCATCTCTTTAGTCATAATGTAATCTCGTACTAATCCAGAACGAACAATGTCTGGCCAAGTGAATTCAATCACACTAAATTTCTTCAACTCTCTTAGGATATCTAAGAAGTTAATAATACCATACTTCTCGTCTGACTTTTTAAGGTCTGACTGATAGTAATCACCGCACATAATAAACTTACAATCACGACCTACTCGTGTAATGATTGAGTCCAACTCATGCTCGGTCATATTCTGCATTTCATCTACAATGATAATTGCATTGTTCAATGTAATGCCCCGAATGAATGATGTTGATAGAAACTCAATTGCATCTTGTTCTACCAACCGTTCCCATGAATCACCATGACCAGGAAGAATCTCTTTGCATATAGCACGGTAAGGTGCTGCGTATACATCCTTCTTCTCTTCCTCGTCTCCTGGTAGGAAACCAATATCTCTTGTAGGTACAATTGACCGTACAATGATAACCTTCTCGTATGGCGTCTCTCTATCAAGTGCTTCTTCAAGAGCTAACGCCACCGCAATAAATGTCTTACCTGTACCTGCAGAACCATTCAATACCAAATTGTAGCCGTTCTTATATTGTTGAAATACATCTCGCTGTGTATCAGTCATTGGTTCTATTTTAGCGAGGTGTTCTAGTTTAAGTTTAACTGCTTTTTTAATAGTCATTATGCGTTAATGTTACCTAATGGATTATTCTTTTGGATTGTTTTTAATCTATCCTTCCAGCCATCAGATGTGGTTCCGTAAACAGATCCTACTCCAGAATACAATACCGCTGGCATACCTAGTTGGATAGACACTTCATCACTTCCACACGACTTGCATGTGGAAGGGTCACGTCTTGCTGCAATTCTGCGCATCTCAGTTGTTACTGTTTCGCAGGCATCACATTTATAATCGTACATTGGCATTCTAAGCTACTTCCATTGTTATATCCATAATCTTTGACTCTAAAAATTCCCGCTTTCTTTTAATCTTATACATCAACATTGTATTACCCTTTTTCTTTAAGTGCTGCTCGTAATGACAAAGTTCACGTGAGTCTTTTCTTAATCGTTCAAGATGGGTTGGCGACATGAGAGTCTCCTGGTAGTATTGTTAAGGTTTGGGAAAAGGTATTCAGGAGCCTCCGTATTGGTTGTGTGTTATGTTCGTATTTATGTATTAATGTTTATTAGCAAAATCAGAAACACATTCTATTAGATTACGACAACGTTTCTTAATAAGATAATTCATCGCTCTCGATCCATCTGACTTACGCTTAGAGTGCCACTCTAGTAAGATAGCATCTACTACCTCTGTTGGAGTCTCTTCTAGGTCAATCAGTACTTTGTTGCGTTGATAATTACGTTGCTGTTCTTCAGTCATTTTAGAATGATCTCGGAACTCTTCGATCTTAGTCTTACGCATAGTAGTCTGTCTAGTACCAGTAACGAATACATCATCTGCACTCATTATGTTAGGTACGCCATCTGTAGAGTCACCTGCACATATATGTTCATGAAGATCGAACTTATCTTCTTGCTTGATTAACTTCTTAGCAATAGGACTGAACTGTTGTACATTTGTATTACCTGCTTGCAACTGAAGGAAATCCTTATCAGAAGAAACAATCATTACATCTTCATGCTGACCGAACTCTTGAGTTGTAAGAGTAATATGAGCAATAACATCATCTGCTTCACAAGTATCTACATTCAATACATACCATGGAAGGAATTCATTCATCTCTTCTACAACTGTATTGATCATACCATATACAGCATACCAATCGAGATCTGACTTCTTACGATCAACCTTACGTTTGTACTTATATTCAGGGTAGTACACTTTACGCCAGTTCTTAGAACCTTCTGTACATATAACCATAGCACCATATTGATCACGATACTTCTTGTTATACATCCTGATGTTGTTTAGACAAATGTGTCGTACAATGTCTTCTGTAATCTCAATCTTCTGTAGGTTAGCTTGAGCTATCTGCCCAATAACAACACCATTAAAATCTAATAATATAATATGCCTTCTCCAATTTACTATTTATCATCATCATCATCGTATTCTTCAAAATCTTCTTCTTCAAGAAGAGCAGTTAACTCAATATGCATTGCATCTAATATCTCATGTGTGAAGTGTGGGATCTTCTCTACTCGAGAAATAGCTCCACATAACATATTGATGGTTACTGTCAAGTCATCTATCAACTTAGTATCTTCTGCATCATAACCATCCATAATCATCTGTTCGATAATCATATCAGTCATGAACTGAACATACTCTTCAATCTCTTGCATTGAAGCTTCTAACTCATTACGTTTGTTTAGATGCTTGTTCTGCTTGATGCCTGGAAACTTTACAATATTATCTTTACTCATAACATATTATACCATATAACTAGGCTGAAGACAACCTATATTTGTAAACTTTTCACATGATTTGCATGTATCTTACCACCCACAAATCTGTTATAGTACTCGTCAGGTTTAAGAATTACATCGAGAGCCATTTGCATATGCATTTCTACATAGTTGCATTCGCCCTTAGACTTACACAATATCAATATCTCTCTATCAAATAACGCACCATTAGCACGCTCTTCATTAAGTAACTCACATGAACCGTAATAAGACTTCCAATCAGATTCACCTAAGTACTTCTTCTTTTTACCCTTTACTTGCCTGGTCTTCTTAGCCCAGAATACCTTCTTACCAATATACTTCTTGCCTGTCTCTACACTAGTAACTACATATACAAACCCATACACATCCTTGTGAGTAGATTCACCTAAGTCGTAGACCTCGCCCTTATAACTCCAACTCATCTTCTACTTCAGTTGGTGGCAGATCTTCTACTGGTTTACTACAGTACGGGCAATAGTTTGGTTCAATGTCTAGGTCGTCATCATCTATAATTTCATATTCCGTATCACACTCTTCGCAAATTATATTATACTTCATAAGCTGAGACTCGATAATGACGCTTGAATTGATACTGCTTGCTGAAGTTCATCGAACCCGCCAATAGCATCACCGTCTATTTTGATTTGTGGAAACGATCTTGCGTTATAGAATTCCATACTGAAATCCTCTATGCTAAAATCTCTATCTAATACTAACTTCTTATATTCTAAACCATTCGACTCACATAATTTAACTGCTGCAATACAGTATGAGCAGGGTGGTGTCTCCCTTGCATAAATCTCGATCATAAACTTAATCCCTTTAATGTGTCATCTGTGACATCTTGTTTTACTCCTCCAACAATGTATGAGGAAATTTCTGTCTCTTGTGGTGCTACTTGTACTTGTGATCCTGATATCCACTTTTCAGTCCATGGCAACGGATTAGCTTGCGATACCTGATACGGTGATACATATCCTAGTGTCTTCATACGCTTAGATGATATCCATTCAACGTAATCTTTAAGAATTACGCTATTCAATCCAATCATTGATCCGCCAGCAAAAAGGTAATCGACCCAAACTTTTTCTTGGTCGATTGCTGATATAAACATAGCATTAACTTCTTCACGACAATCTTCCTGGATCTTAATGAAGTCATCATCTTCTTTTAATAGATTACGAATAATCTGAGTAGATGAAGATAAGTGTAAGTTCTCATCACGTGCGATTAATTTAATAATCTTAGCATTGCCTTCCATCTTCTTCAATTCAGCAAATGCCCAAGAGCAAGCGAACGATACATAAAAGCGAATGCCTTCCAGTATGTATATAGAATGAAGACACAGCCATAATGCTTTCTTATGGTCATATGTAGAAACTACATTTCCTGCAGCAGCTTCACTGTTTAATCTAATTAGATTATCATAGTACTTTGATACATCATCAGCACAATCAAGAATTTCAGATATGCTATTGATCTCATCAAATACAATAGAAGGATTAGGGTAAATGTTACGAATGATATGGGTATATGATCGAGAGTGTATAGTCTCAAAGAAAGACCACGTCTCTACCAATACTTCTAGCTCGGGTAATGAGCATATTGGTAATAGTGCCAGGTTAGGAGATCGTCCTTGAACACTATCAAGAAGGATCTGTCTCTTTAAATTTGCTGTAAAGATATGCTGCTCGTGATCATTAAGTTCACGGAAATCTGATTTATCTTTAGTGACGTCAACTTCAGATGGACGCCAGAAGAAGCCTAACATCTTATCAGTTAGCTTCTCGTAGGTAGGGTACTTAACTTCATCATATCGAGCAATGTCTACCGCCTCATCAAAGAACATATTACGTTCAAGATGAGACACATTGGCTGGCTTATAAACACTCATTTATTTCTTCCTTATTAAATCTTACACGAATCGCAATCTTCTTCATCAACTTCTTCACCTGCTCCATCATGAGTGTTAAAATAGTATAGATGTTTGCCGCCGTATTTATAAAAATTAATAAGGTCACGCATCATTTCAGACATAGGCACCTTGCCATCTTCATAATGATCCGAGTTATATGACGTATTAACTGAGATGGCTTGATCTATATATTTCTGTAACACTGCACATATTTTAAGATAACCATCTGGTCCTTTTTGATCCCATAAGAGATCGTATTTGTTCTTTAGGCGAGGATAACCTGGAACTACCTGAGCCATGATACCATCTTTAGATCCCTTATAAGATACAAAGGCTCTTGGTGGCTCGATACCATTAGTAGAGTTAGATACTTGTGCAGATGTTTCTGCAGGCATCAATGCCATAACGGTAGAGTTACGAATTCCATGTTCACGTAGATCATCCTGCAAACCATTCCAATCCATTCTTGATACAGAAGCAACCAATTCATCTACTTCGCGCTTATACGTATCACGAGGAGTAATACCACTATGATACTTAGTCTCATCAGAAGCAGGACATGCACCCTTCTCTTTAGCAAGGTTGTTAGATGCCTTGATAAGATAGTAGCTCCATGCTTCTGCATATTCATCTACAGTAGCAAGTGCATCATCGTTATACTTTAATCCACGCTTTGCTAGAAAGTAAGCAAGGTTAATGATACCGACACCCAATGGTCTGCGACGCATAGTTCCAGCCATTGCTGCTGGGACAGGATAATCTTGGTAGTCAAGGAGCTCATCGAGGGATCGAACTGCCAAGTCACAGTATTTTTCAAAATCGGCAGGGTCTGAAATGAGTCCCCAATTAATTGCACTGAGTGTACATAGACTGATTTCACCATCTTCGTCATCTGCATGCTTTAGTGGTTTGGTAGGTAATGCAATCTCTGCGCATAAGTTACTCTGTTTAATAGGTGCAACTTCTGGTAAGAATGAACCATGATCATTTGCGTGATCAACATTCTGTAGATAGATGCGGCCTGTTTCTTTTCTCTCTGTAAGAAATGACGAGAATACTTCTAGTGCGGGTAATGACTTCTTACGTACAGATCTAGATTTCTCATACTTTTCATATAGAGCCTTAAACTTATCTTGATCATCATAAAATGCTTTGTACAAATCAGGTACTTCATCAGGCGAGAAGAATGTAATGTTACCGCCAGTTAATAGACGCTCATACATTAGCTTATTGAATTGTACGCCATAATCTAAATTACGAATACGATTCTCTTCTGTACCCTTGTTATTCTTTAATACAATCAGGTCTTCAAATTCCCAATGCCATACAGGATAATATACTGTAGCGGCACCACCACGAACACCACCTTGACTGCAGGACTTAACTGCAGCAGCAAAGTATTTTAGGAATGGAATTAAGCCTGTGTGAACAACAGAACCGTCACCAATCCTAGCGCCAATGCCACGGATTCCGCCAGCATTGATACCAATGCCAGCTTTCTTAGATATGTAGCGAACGACAGACGTAGCCGTTGCGTTAATCGAACCGAGGGAGTCGCCGGATTCAATGAGCACACAAGAGGAGAACTGTCTAGTAGGAGTTCTAACCCCAGCCATAATTGGTGTAGGTAATGAAATGTAGAATTGAGAAACTGCATCGTAAAAGTCTTTAACATACTTCATCCTTGTATCATTTGGGTAATTTTGAAATAATGTAGCTGATATCATCATATACAAAATTTGAGGAGTCTCGTATATCTCTTTAGTCTTTCTATTCTGTACAAGATATTTACCACGGAATTGTTCCATACCAACATACGTGAATGTATTATCACGGTCATGCTTAATGAAGTCTTCCATCTTATCAAATTCAGCAGGAGTGTAACTATCTAATATAGCTTTATCATATACACCACGCTCGATGTTATCATTAACAACTTCAAACAAATGCTTTGGTACATATCCACCGAATACTTCTTTACGAATTTTGTAATTGATTAAGCGAGCAGCTACAAATTGATAATTAGGTGTTGCTTCTGAAATTAATTCTGAAGATGATTTAATCAATAATTCATGAATTTCATCAGAAGGTATAGAGTTATATAATTGAATGTTAGAGCGTAATTCAATTTCTGATACAGATACACCAGAAATTAATTCACAAGCCCAATCAAGGATCCTATGAATCTTCTCTAATTCAAAGCCTTCTTTATTACCATCTCGTTTAGTAATTAAAATGTCGTTCATTTCTTTTCCTCAAAGTACGTCTTGTACGCAATAATAATATTCTTTTGGTCCTTTATATATCTCTTTAATTCTGCAAAGTTTATAGACATAGCTTCATATCCTTTATCTGTTACTGCAAAATATACTCGTTCCTCTACATCTAGCTTTTCGAACTCTGCATCAGAAGTACCAGGAGTGATGATAACAATTTCCATATCCATCCATTCAACAGGTACAGGACTCAAGAATTCAATTGTTGGATCATCATATTCTGGAATAGGACAATCAATTGCTATCACAGGAGGTGCTTTAGGAAATACTGAACATGCTGTCATACTTAATGCAGCAGCAGCTAAAATTAACTTCTTCATTCTGCTACCTCTTCTGTAACGACAACATCTTCAATCACTACTTCAGACGTTAGTTCACGTACATCAGCACCAAGTGCTTTTGTAGCTTTATTAACAATCTTAGAAATGAGAGCAGGCTTTGCAGCAGCTAATACACCTAGATCACGTTCTTTACCAGACGAACTGACATTGAACTTGTTCCGTAGAGCGTTAACTTCTGCAGCATTCTCACGAGATGATTTTACTAGACCAGATTGTACATCTTGAAGCAAGGTCATATTGTCATTGATATTACTAATGACTTCTGATTGCTTTGTGATGAACTCCGATTGAATTTGCATAGCAGCATCTGATTGAGCTACTTGAACTTGCAAGTTATTGATCCGCTTTTGCGATTCAGTGTAATACCAATAACCGGCGCCGGCTACTGTTATAATTCCACCGATCGCCAGCATTTGAAGACCTGATGTTATTCCCATAATGTAATTCCCGCTGTTTATATTCTACTAGATTATGGTACTATTATAGCGTATATTCAGATAAAAGTAAACAGCTAATTTAATTTATTTTGCAGAACGTCTACGAATAGATCTCATAGCACCCGTAGTAGAGTCCTTTAAGATTATTGTATTGTTTGGCTGCTTTCTAGCATAGTCGTGGATTGCTTTTTGATTTGAATCCGCTAGGTCTAGATACTTGCTCCAGCGTTCAAACTTATTACGGCCTGTGCTGAATTTATTGAAGGTTTCAGATGGTACTGTGAAAGCCTTGTACTTCTTGATGACTCCACCAAGAGGTTTATCTTTCTGCGCAACACCAGCTGATTTATTAGTAGGTTCGCTCATCGTCTTAGATCTCTTGCTGTTACTTGTACAAATTGCTTAGTAGCAATATGCTCTACGTTGTATACATTCATACCGAAGATAGACCCAACAATTTCTTCATTACCATGTGCAATAACTTTTGATTCAGCCATTGCAATCTCTTCACCAGTAGATGGTAGCATGATGTTATTAACTAACGTATATACGCCAGGAAGCAACTCATGATTGTCACCAATGATATAAGACTCATTGATATCTTCTAGTTCTAGTTCGAAATCAATATCACCAAGCGCTTCAAGGATCTGTGATTCGTTCATCTTAGTCTCTTCCTTAATTAGCCATAATGCAGCTGCATAGGAACCAATCTGAGATTTGCCACCTGGTACTTTATTCATCAATCTCTTGATCTTAAACACCAATCGATGAAACATTGTATATACACTTTTTTGATCAGAGTCGAGTTCCTTTACTTTAAGTAAAGGATTTCCAGCCTTATCAATTACACCTAAACCAAAGGCAGGTGTATCTTCCCAAGGTGTCACGAGAAGCTTTAGGAATCTAAATGTGTATACGGTATCTGCTGCAGTAGATAAAAAGCTCATTAAATTTTACTCAATTCGTTTTTTAGGTATTCGTCTTCTTCAACGTCGACGTTTGGTATGTATGGCATATAGTTTAGGAATGATATAAAAGTAACTAGAACTGGCCAAGAGGAACTAGATACTTTATGGAATAGCATGGCAGTGCATGACTCAGAGTCAAAAACATTATATAATACGATTATATGATTAAGTATCAATCTAATCTGCAAATCATCTGGATTCTTATTATATCTCGTAAACAACTTCTTGAGATACTTGAATCTTAGAAGGTCCTCTCGGAACTCTTCTATAGATGTACACTGCGGGTTATTATAATATTTCCCTGCAAACAATTCAAAGTTACTAGCATCTAGGGAATCAAATAGTGACATAATTTAATCCATAATTACTTTTTGGCTTTCGAAGCTTTTACACCATTAAACTCATCACATTCTGCTTTGGTGAACTTGCCACACTGTAACAATTCGCCTGTAACCTTATGAGCGAATCCGCCTTCTGTTAGTTTACAGTTAACTGGTGCTCTTTTAAATTTTGCATTCATTTTGGTATTCCTTATTTTACTTTTTTAACGTCTAATACGCCAGCATGTTTCCAAGCTTCTGGAACGCCAAGTTTCTTAGCACCTTTCTTCAACGCTTCAGTAGTTCCACGAGCAACTACTTCTACACTATCTTTTAACTTCAAACCATTAAACTTTTGCTTAACAGTAATGATCCATTTGTCTTGTGCAGCTTCACTAACTGATTCTTTTTTCTTACCTTTGCCGTACTTCTTGTACATGCTCATTTCTTCGTCTTTCTCGTTATCACCTTCCCAATTAGCATCGACGTAATCATAGAATTTCTTCTTGTCGTCACCTTTAAGGTCTGCAATAGATGAAGCGCCAAACTTCTTTAATGCTTTCGCGAAGAATGCTTTGTATTCTGCACCATCGCCCTTTTCATCCTTATCTGCTGCTTCAATCATTTGTTTGAATGTCTTCATGTGTGGGTTCCTTAATTTCTATCTTGCGCATTGGGTGCGGACTGCGATAATTGGTTTGGTATAATTGGATTTGGTGTACTATTCATAGTAACAGCTCCAACTACAATTGCAATGATTACTGCCCAGAATACTCTGGATATAATAATAACTTTAACTTCATTTGAATTGACTTTAGAATCCATTCGATCGACTTTAGTTTCTGAATGTTCCATACGCTTCAGAATATGTCTAATCTCTTCTTCCGTAGCTAACTGCTTTTCTTCTACTCGTGCAATGGCCACCATAAAATCCGTTAACTTGTCTATCTTTTCTTCTATACGATCTAGACGCTTATGTGCTGCGTCCGCCACTATTGCTGTTGTTGCATCAGTCATCAACTTTCTCCACAGTATCAATCCACTTGCGTAAGGATCTTCCGTCATTAGTTTTTAATATAATGTAGTTAGATCCGAGGTGCGATACCGTACCTACTTCGTCTGATTCCTTAACAACAACCATGTCGCCAATAGCAAATAAATTACCATTGATATAATCTTCTCTGGACTCAGATACTGATTCTAATTGAATGTGCTTTCTATATGTATATGATTCTTTTAAGCCCATACCTGAACGTACGGCATTGAATAGCTTCTTATCATCTTTAAATGATTTAGGCAGTCCTTTCTTAAACAATTCTAGATCATTTGCTTCTGCAGCAGCTCTCATCTTAGAGGCAGACATACCAGATACTCCATCAGAGTCTGGATCACGTTCACCTGCAGAGATGATGTTAACACCACCTTCAAAGTTATAGAAACCGTGACGAGCTTTAACGCCATTATACTTGTTAGCTAATGCATCAAATTCGTTCACACGATCCGATCCAACAACCATTGATACTTTGGTAAAGCCATCATCATACAGCTTGACAAGGACGTCTATAGCCGTTTTAATACTTTTATCATGCATAATACTACGTGCATGTCTAGGAAACATCTTGCGCATAAACTTAACTTTATCATCGTATGCAAGAGGATTCTTTTTCTTATCGTTAGTCTGAGATGAGTATATACGATATACATCACCACCCTTAGATGATTTAGCTAACACATCTAATAACTTCTCATGACCTACAGTCGGCGGATTAAACCGGCCGAAAGTGAAGACAACGCCAGACGTGTCCTCAGTAAGGTATTCATTAAATGACTTAAACATTGACATGCTATTAACCTTTGTTTTTCTTCAGCTTATCTTTATCCATCTGACGAATCTTAGGAAGAAGCTTTTTAGCAATACGGTCGATAGCACCTTTCTTCTTATCTACTTGCTTTTCGATATTTTGGCGCTGCGCAAAAGACAATTCAGACTTATCCTTACCCTTGGTTAATTTCTTAACTAGAAGATTACGTGCATGCTTACGAGCACGCTTCATCAAGGTATCTTTGTCTGCAAGTTTACGTCCAGCTTTCTTACGGCCTAATGCAATCTTTGCTTTATTCTTTCGAAATGATTGTTTCATTTTTAGACGCTGTGCCATAGTTTTGGCTTCATCTAAACTCTCAATAATATACTCGTTAAACTCTATCATGAGTACTTAATCCCATTTAATTTATTGTGGTGTTAGTAGTATTTATACGTACTATTATGTTGAACTTTCCCAACCCTTTATGATTGAAGGATCGAAATTATTCTTTGAGAACTCCATTCTATCTACCAATTTAACGGCAGAACCTGTTAGATGATCAATCGCAACAAATCCTTCTGGGGATGTTACTTTAAATCCATCTGCAGTCTTAACAAATGTTGATATGCCACCAACCTCTGCTAGCTTTTTGATTAACATTAACTTTGCTTCTACAATGTAGTTCTGTAGATCGAATATTAGTTTAAGATTAGCTTTATTGGATGTTGAGAAGAATGCAAGTATAGCATCACGTTTTACTGTCTGTGATGTCTTACCTTTCTCTGATTTACGCTTATCGATTTCTTTCTGGAAACGAGCGTTAACCCATACAATTAGTTCTGCTACGTGCTTTGTTGTATTAGTGATACGTTTGCCGTTACGAACTTTAGTATTGTTGAATGTGTTGAGTAGGAGGTTTAATTCGTTGTTGCTCTCAATCTCTTTAAGAGTTCCAGCGGCAATCTTTTGGAATACTTTACCGGCATTAGATAAATGCGAGGTTAATAGCTTTGTTTCTTTATTAGTGAATGTAGCAAGTCCTGACATATCAGGCAGATCAGCAGAGATGCTCCATACAGAAGGTACTGTCTTTAGCTTTGATACGTCCACACCAAATGATGCTGACATAGCTTCTAATGAACTACCCGTATAAGTTGTATGCCAAACCACACCAATATTAGCTTTCTTTAATGTGGCTGCTAGCTTTGATTCAGCTGGAACAGCATAGGCGATAGTGTTAGGATGCATTGTAATGTATTTCTTACCGTCAATAACAGACTTCTTTAGGTCGCCCTTAGTATACATGATATCACCTTGAATGACACCTTTAATTCCTAACTTAGGGAATTCTTTTAATGCCATCTTCAGCTTCTCGCCTAGACCAGGACCATGGTTCTCGTCTACGTCAGCATCGGTATAATTTAGCTTTGGATTCTTATTGAATATGGATTTAGATCCTACAAAGAACTTTCCATTCTCTGGATTGATGCCAGCAAATACTGCAGGAGCACCATCCCATTTAACAGTAACATCAGTCTTAGCTTTAGTATGACCAGCTAACATATCTCGTAATGAACGCAATGCAAGGATTGCTTCACGAGCTCCTTTCACACCACCATCAAGCACAAGATCCTCAATATGAGTCATATGAGTATTCTTTGCTTCTTGTATTAAGTGTTCGCTCATCGATATCATTATATTTCCTTTAACTTACGTCTTGTATTCATATACGCAACAGGATAGATTCCTGCTCTGATGTTCTTTACTTCAACACCCTTAGGCGACATTACTTTACGTCCAGATCTAAATGTAGCTCCGAACACTGCAGTAAACTTACCTATCTTGGCCCACTTAACATCACCATTAATGTGAATGCTCTCTGAGAAGTCTAAAGTATACTTCCCTTTCTTGCCAATTAGCAACGGATTTCCTTGTCCAATACAATGACAATTATCTCTTGCAAATGCACCACCATATCCTGGTCCGTACACAGATGCGTTAATTAGCCTAGGATCTTTGATAACTCTGTAGTATGCATCGCCAGACTTTGGCTTATCAGTCTTATATACAGCAGCTAGATCATTAACGAATGCTTCAATCTCTTTGTGCTTTATACCTGACTTGATGGAGATACCACCATACTGACTGAAGCCTTTAGCGCCACCTTCTTTCTTATGAGAGATGAAACCTACTTCTTTGCCACTACTATTGATCAATGCAATGTCTGCTTTAGGATCGCCTTTGATGTGATCTGATGAAGCAGTTACGACATCTGCAACAGTAAACTTTCCAATCTTAACTGAGATGCCTTTGTTGCCATTAGCCATTACTGCTTTTCTGATATAACCATCAAGGTCACTTGTAGCAAGTATCTCGGCATCCATTGCTTTGAATCCAGAAGGCTTTCTTACATGCTTAATGTGGATGTAACCGATAGATGTATGTAATGCTGGATTACCATCGATGTCATACACTTTCTTAGAAAGTAGTCTGAATGTAGTACCAGCTTGTGTAACAGAAGTTTGGATACCATTCTGATCATATACAGGAACGTCTTTCTTTTTGTTCTCTATAGAATAATCTATGGTTAATGCTTTAGGATTATCGATAACATATTTCTTGATGTTCGGTGTGCCATTGGTAGACTTACCTACTAACGTTGCCTCCGAGATGTACCCTATAAATGTCTGCATGTATATTCCGTAATGATATCGTTTTGTATATTTATATAAATTAAAATTGCATAAAAAAAGGGCCCTAGAAGGCCCCTTAACATAGTTTAAGGAGCTCTACAGAGCCCCATTTGGTTATGTATATTTAACGTCGTGTGCTTTACCATCACCATACGAACCATCATAGTCGTGTAGTGATTCTGCATCGAAGCTAAGATATTGACCGATACGAGTACCAGGAGCAATCTTCATTGGTCCACAAGTGATATGCATTACTGCTGCCATCACTCCATCATATCCTGTGTCATATAGTCCTGAAGTTAAGAATACACCATTACGGTTCAGAGTAGAACGAGTGATAACAAATCCTGCTTCATCCTTTCCTACTTTGATCTTATTCTCCATGATAACTTCATAATGACCTTCTGGTAGATTGAAGATGCCATGACGATTAAGTTCACATGGATCAGATCCCCGATGGACCTTATTATCTTCATCGATTTCAAATGTGTTCTTTGAAATACGAAACACCTTACCAATTCGAAGATCAACTGCGTTCGGTTGAACGTCACCTTCCTGAATGGCAGACAGCTCTGAAGTAGAACTACCGCCCCCAATATTCTTCATACTCATTAAACTTCATCCTTTGTGTCATGCATCATTAAAATAATGTAATGGATTGCTTTTAACAAATCCTTACGGTTATACCCATCCTTCTTCCCAAAGCGTCCTAGATACTTAATAGCAGTATCACGTGCTGTTGTATCCAATGACCCTAACGACTTCCATACATCGATGATTTGAAGATCATCCCCTTGCACATAGTGCTGGTTGTATGTTGAGTTTACATAGTCTGTAATCTCTTTGAGGATATCACCCTCATCATATTTGTAATTAATATCTGTCACTCAAACTCTCCATCATTTTGTCAATCACATAGATGTTAGTTGCACAATGAGACACTAGATCTAATGCCCTCGATGAATCACAACCAATCAACTTATAATCAAAATCTACTTCTAATTCAAATTTACCATCCACCAAACCAGTAGGTGAGTTGTCAAACTTGATACTATTTAATCCAGCCCAAATAGCAGCCGAACTATCCCATGTGTCAATCAAATCCATATAACGAGCAAGTAATTCGATCTCATTAGGACCATCAACCATACCCAGTAAGTGAATCATCTTACCATTGTCTACAATCTTTTCTAGGATTCCACGTTCATCCAACATATTCATAAACTTCCAACGAGATAAGAATCGTTGTAACTTGTTATTCTTCTCTACACCAAATGCATTAGGAATAGCAAGAATAGAGAATCCAATGTAATCTACATGTTCAGATTCTGATGCCCACTCGAATGCATTAAGCAATCCTTCGATATCACCGATCTCTGATTGTGGAACAAAGAACGTACCAAAGCCTGCCTCACGTAATTGTGGAGCCATTTCAACAGCTGCTTGGATTGTTTTAGAGTGATGCTCTGTAGGATAGTCTGACATAACAATGTAGTCAGCATTGACTTTAGTTCCCATCTCGATTAACTTATCAGATGGATACATTGGTCGACCCTGCTTGAACATTTCAAATGCAGAGTTATCCATGATGTTAACTACATCAAGGCCTTCACATTTATCAGCATACCACTTAGTGTATACTTTATCTGTTTCGACAAGATGTGCTAGGGTTAGATGAAATTCACGATCACCAACAAGGATGTCCAATAGATGAGGATCACCAGGACAGATATGACAAAATGTAGCCATTATAAACTTACTCCATAATAAAAGGCACCGAAGTGCCTATTTTAAATTAATCACCCATAGCTTGAGATACTAGATCATCCCAATACTTCTTAGTCATAGCAGCACCAAACTTCTTGGTAAACTCTTTCTTCAACTTCTCGTGATCATGCTTAGTATTTTCCATACCATAGATAACCCAACCGATCATAGTTGCGATCTCTTTGTTTGAAGCTTCGTTTAATTCTGATACAACATCCGTATACGTTTTGCTCATGACTCTTTACTCTTAATTAATAGTTACTTTATTTATATGATTACGGTTCGTATGTAGCAAAAGAACCGTTCTCTCTGTCTTCCGATACGTCTATTATAACACGTCTACCTGGATAAGTCAACGATATTTGTTCAGCTAATTCATCTGATAACATCTCACATGACATATGATCAATTTGTAATACATCACCAGCATACAGAGCTTCACACCAACGTTTGAATTGAATAAACTCAACATCACGATCATCATGAAATACTTCTAGCTGCACTTTGAAATGAAAGATATGTCTATGAGCATAACCTAGAAAGCTAACATCATCCAAACGTTCATTCAATGCTGCATCAGGATAACGATGAATGCCTTCCTTCTGAAATGTGACCCATACAAAATTATCAACTTTATTCATTATACATTTACCTTACTTAGTCGTCTCGATACGAATTTTGGTGAGTCGGCTGGAGTGATTATAATATAGTCACTACCACGAGCATTTGCTTTATACCAAGTCTTCATTTCTTCTGTTCCATACCATGCTACCCAACCAGTATCTGGATTAACATGAAAGTAACGATCATTGATATGTTTAGGATTAAACAACCAATCTGCATAAACAAAGAATGAACCATACTTAGACATATTACTCTTAACATCACATGAATATTTGTTATGCCATGTAGGAGCTTTAAAGTACAAGTCAATACCTTTAGTTTGTAATGACTTATCATCTTCACAATCTTCAACAGCCCAACCCCAGCTCTCGAAAACCTTCTTCATAAACAACTCACCAATACGACCTTTCTTGCCAGAAGCACCATACGCTTCTTCAGTTGTATCAGTCCACTCACTAGTTAAACGTTCACTCATAATATAATTCCTATTTGATAACTTTAGTATCTTTGTTCAAAGCTAGATTAGCTGCAATGAAGTCTAACTTAGGAGCATTAGATCCATTCACAGCCTTAGTGAACTTAACTAC
>Ga0075443_10000476_pt1 | contig 16924 bp, 13 predicted proteins | sample CoawatmetaG00DNA_3_FD_71583 | JGI IMG/M metagenome (GOLD analysis project Ga0075443, IMG submission 71583) | Marine microbial communities from the West Antarctic Peninsula - Coastal water metaG006-DNA | ecosystem: Environmental > Aquatic > Marine > Coastal | place: Atlantic Ocean: West... | reverse complement strand
AATCGAGTAGATATCATGATGTGGAGGCGGTGAAATAAGAGTCACCCCCGGTACCGAGTATCGCAGTCGTGCTATCAGAGCATTTACCTTACCTCCAGGTAACTGTCCTCCCTCTCCAGGCTTAGCTCCCTGAGCAACTTTGATCTGTATCACTTCTGCACTGCATAGATAGGCCGGTGTCACACCAAATCGGCCCGACGCCACCTGCTTGATTTTTGACGATTTAATCGTACCGTAGCGAGCAGGATCCTCACCGCCCTCTCCTGAGTTAGAGCGTCCACCCAGTGTGTTCATAGCCTCCGCCAGTGACTCGTGAGCCTCTGGCGATAAGGCGCCGAGCGACATACCAGCAGAATCAAACCTTTTAAGAATCGATTCGATAGGTTCGACGTTATCAATATCGATGGGCTGGGCCTTACCACTGATCGTTAATAAATCTCTCAGTGTCGCTGCGGGCCGCGTATTGACCAGCTGCGCATAATCTTTCCAACGACCATAACTATTCTTCTGCACCGCTTCATGCATGGTCACCACAATGTCGGGATTGTAGGCGTGGTATTCCTGACCGTGAATATATTTGAGAATGCCGCCTGGATTAATTGGCTTACGCGGTTTCCAAGCAATGGACGCAATTTCAGTTTGATCCTGCTCCACATCGGCAAAGGTTGCACCCTGCAGACGACTGGTTAAACCGGGAAAACAGAGATCAATAATCTCTAAATTTAGGCCAATTGCTTCAAACAAAAGTGCACCTCGGTAGGATGCAATCGTCGAGATACCCATCTTACTAAGGATCTTTAACAGGCCTTTATTAATACCTTTTCGATACTGCTTAAACGCAGTATTAACATCGATTAACAATTCTCCACTGCTAATTAAATCGCACAGCACATGGTAACTGAGGTAGGGGTACACCAGCGACGCACCACAGCCAATTAGAGCGGCTATTTGATGTGAGTCACGGGCATAGCCGGTACTAGCGACAATATTAGTGTCACACCTTAGGCCCTGTTTAATGAGGTAGTTATGAACGGCACCGACCGCCAATAAAGAGTGAATTGGCTGCTTACCTGGCGCAATATTATGGTCAGACAGAATACAGATCACCGCACCAGCACGCACTTCGGTAGCGACCTCTTCACAGATGCGCTGGATAGCCTGCTTGAGGTCTTCCACAGAAATATCATAGTTTAAGGGGAATTTCTTTACCGGAAATTCGTCGTAAGTATTACCTTTCAAGGCATAGTATTTACGCGGCGAAAGTACCGGGCTGGAGAGACCAATACGCTGGCCGAGAAAGGAAGTCTCGTCGAAAACACTCTGCTCACGACCAAGCTCTACACCGAGAGACATGACGATGGCTTCCCGCAGTGGATCTATGGGCGGGTTAGTTACCTGAGCGAACTGCTGACGGAAATAATCAAAAAGGTTACGGTGTTTGCGCGACAAGACCGCCATTGGCGTATCATCACCCATAGACCCCACGGCCTCTTGACCACCTTCAGCCAGCGGCCGAAGTACCTGATCACGCTCTTCGAAAGAGACCTGAAACATTTTCATATAGGTCTTAATCTGCTCGCGACTCAGGGTCCCTTCCAGTTCGATGCTGTCCATATCAAAGGTAGATTCGACCAAGTAGCGACCTTCTCTCAACCACTGTTTATAAGGGTGGCGACTGGCCAGTTGATCCTCGATCTCGTCGCGAAACATAACACGACCCTTTAAGGTATCGATCGAGAGAATATCTCCAGGCCCTAGGCGACCTTTGGCGACTACATTTTCTGGTAGGTAGTCATAGGAGCCAATTTCGGACGCCACAGTAAACATATCGTCACTAGTCATCACCCAGCGTGAAGGGCGCAGGCCGTTTCTATCAAGGGTACAGACCGCGAAACGACCATCGGTAATAACGAGCCCCGCCGGGCCATCCCAAGGTTCTTGGTGCATCGACAAATAGTCATACAGGGCACGGTGTTTAGGATTGCGGTCCTCCACATTTTGCCAGGCAGGCGGCACCAAACTGCGGACAGCCAAGTGAAGGTCCATACCTCCAGTCACCAACATCTCGAGCATATTATCAAGACTTGACGAGTCCGAACCCGTCCGATTAACCAGAGGCGCAGCCTCAATTAAATCAGGTATTAAATCAGTTTTATACTTGCTAGTTCGTGCCACTGACCAGTTGCGATTGCCAACAATCGTGTTGATCTCACCATTGTGCGCTAGCATTCTGAAGGGTTGAGCTAAGGGCCATCGCGGCATCGTGTTAGTAGAAAAGCGCTGATGAAACACACAGATTGCAGTTTCCAGACGCGGGTCAGCGAGGTCGAGATAGAAGCCCGGCAGATCTACCGGCATCATCAACCCTTTGTAACTGAGAATATTGGTGCCAAGACTGGCCATATGAAAGCAGTCGTCGGCCTCAAGCCTGATCTCGGCTTTACGCCGTCCCATAAAAAGACGGGCATTGAATTTCTTGTCATCGACAATCGTACCGGGCCCGACAAATACTTGCTCAAAAACAGGTAGCGACTCCAAGGCAATAGACCCTAAGCATGTGTTGTTGGTGGGCACCGTACGCCAACCGATAATCGTTAAACCCTGCCGGCGCAGTTCCTCCTCGAACACCTCCTTCGAATTATCACGTTTAAAAGCGTCGGCATTTAACATGACCGACCCCACAGCATAGACTTCCGGAAGCTCAATATTCAGAGTATCTTTTATCACTGCACGTAAAAAACTGTCAGGCTTTTGCATCAGCAAACCACAGCCATCACCGGTCTTACCATCAGCAGACACGCCGCCACGGTGCGTCATACAGGTCAGTGCCTGTATCGCATTTTGTAGTAATTGATGACTAGACTGACCCTGTATTTGGGCAATCATGCCAAAACCACAGTTGTCTTTAAAATCGTCAAGCCGACATAAGCTTTGAGTCATAGGTAAACTCTAAATTTAAACTGTTGGGTACGTAAAGACAGAAATCATGTCTTCGTGGACAAAAGCCCGTCATATTACACTGAGCAGTTGTTTTGAACAATCAGTTATACGCGGCTAGGGTGGCCTACAGCCCAATTAGTCTATGTTTTTTAGGCATAGCCCTCATGCCGGCATGATTACAAAATCGATTCGAACAACGCTAATCAATACCTGCGGCAGACTGTCTTGACCAAACGACTCAATGGGTCCTCAGCGCACGTAACTGATCACGGTGATATTGTAACATCCGGCACTGGGCATATCGTGTCAGGGCCTAGGACCAAAGAAAAGTGAGGGTAAAGTTGGCTAAACCTAGAGGTTAGCGAGTGCACTGACGACAATAATCTGTGTCAAAACTGAATGTCTACTTCCGCATTAGCTGAGTTTCTAAGCTCTAGTTCTGGCAAGCTTTGACAAGAACCTCCTCAAGCCATTGCAGCCGAAAATCAGCACTTACCACAGCACTACCAAGACACTCGAGCAACACCAACCTAAGCTGCCCATCGAGTACCTTTTTATCGCGCACCATAAGCCGCATAAAATCATCGGCTTGCATCGCTTCAGGCGGCGCTATAGGCAGAGAGAACGCTAATATTAAGGCCTTAGCGCGATCCACATCCCGCTGCGATACTGCACCAGAAATTCTCGATAATTCGGCGGCCATAACCATGCCAACCGCAACAGCCTCACCATGCAAAAAACCAGTGTATTGCTGAAAGGTTTCTATGGCATGGCCAAAAGTATGCCCTAAGTTGAGAATCGCCCTTATACCCTGCTCGGTTTCATCGGCACCGACAATTTTCGCTTTATTGAGGCAGGAATGCTCGATGGCATAGGCCAGAGCCTTCTCATCGCGGTGCAGCAGGGACACAGTATTGAGCTCAAGCCATTGAAAAAACTCATAGTCACAGATCAACCCATACTTGATCACCTCAGCCATTCCCGCGCGAAACTCTCGGTCCGGAAGCGTCTTCAAGCTATTAATATCAATAATCACGGCCTGAGGCTGGTAAAACGTTCCGATCATATTTTTGCCTAGTGCATGATTAACCGCAGTCTTGCCACCCACCGATGAGTCCACCTGAGCGAGCAAGGTAGTGGGGATCTGGATAAATGCCACACCCCGCTGATAGCATGCAGCCGCGAAGCCAGTCATATCACCCACCACACCCCCACCGAGGGCAATTAGTGTGGTTTTACGGTCATGCTGTTTTTCGATGAGTTGGGTCAATATAAGATTGAGATGATCGAGAGTCTTAAATTGCTCACCATCCTTTAAAATAACCTGATCGACATGCTTATCGGACAACTGACCCAGCAAGGTATCTAAATAGAGTGGCGCAATGGTTTCGTTGGTCACAATTAACGCTTTTTTACCCAGAATATACTGGCTAATGTCCGCATACAAAACCTGCCCCGAACCTATATGTATCGGGTAGCTGCGCTCGCCAAGATCAACATTGATGGTTTTGCTCAGACTAGTCTCAGTGCTGTGGGCGCTCGTCATAATATTTGAAACCCTAATTAACAAATTAATTAAGCGTCAGTATGCTTAGACACCACGGAATATCAAAGCTCTGATAATGCTTCAGCCAATTTTATTGCGATTTTGCTTGGCGGCATCGAACCAGAAGGAAAGATAAGATCAGCGATCTCGCGGTAGAGGGGGTCGCGATTTTCAACCAACTGGTCGATCACCGCACGGCGATCATCGACCTGCAGTAATGGTCGGTTTTTATCCTTGCGGGTCCGCTCATAGAGTTGGCCTTTGGTCGCAGATAGATAGACCACCTGCCCACCCTCCTGCAGCATGCTGCGGTTCTGACTCCGCAACACAATACCACCGCCAGTCGCAATGATGCTGGAGCGGGACGTCTCAATCAGTCCTTTAAGTACTTTGGATTCGCGATTGCGAAAACCCTCTTCACCCTCCATATCAAATATCCATTGAATATCCGCACCCGTCATGGTTTCTATTTCATTGTCCACGTCAATAAACGGCCGGCATAGGAAGTCCGCCAACTGCCTACCAATAGTCGATTTGCCGGCGCCCATAGGGCCGATTAGAAAGATATGTGCTTCGCTCATCGATTTAGGAGGGCATCTTCAATTATTTTAGGAGTAATGAAGATAAGTATTTCACGTTTTTCAACATTTCGCAGGTCATTTTTAAAAAGTCTGCCCAAAAAGGGCATATCACCCAGTAGAGGCACCTTTTCAGTGCCTCGAAACTCTTCGGTATGAAAAATACCCCCAAGTACCAGCGTTTGGCCATTGCCAACCAGCACTTGAGTTTTGATTTGGGTGACGTCAATAGAGGGCTCACCTCCTGAGATTATGGAGCCAATGGAATCCTGGGACACTAATAAATCCATAATAATTCGATTATCTGGGGTGATCTGGGGAGTCACCTGTAATTGCAGGACAGCCTCCTTAAACTCAACACTCGTCGCGCCACTGGATGTCTGCTTTTGGTAGGCAATCTCGGTCCCTGACTTAATAGTTGCCTGCTGTTTGTCGCCCGTTAGCACCTTGGGCTGAGACACAATCTCGCCGTAACCATCAAGTTCTAAAGCGCTCAATTCAAGATCAATCAGGAAATTATCAGTGAGATAGCCAAGGCTAAATGAACCGGTAGGATTAGCTACCCCCAAGTCCACCGCAAGGCTGTCGGCTAAATTAAATGTGTAGTTTTTAGTGTAGATGGCTGCCGGATCATTGCCGGAAGTGGGGTCATTAGGCTGAATTTCATCAGGCGAGTAAGTAAAGCTATCTACCACTCCCGCGCCTGGCGCCAAACCTGATCGGCGACCCGAAAAACCTAACGTTTTATCACCAAAAGGACTGGTTACAGTCCCGCCCGAAAGTTTATCAATGCCCGCGAGGCCCCATGTTGCGCCCAACTCTTTTTTAAATCCGGTATTCGCAATGACGATGCGTGCTTCGATTAATACCTGCCTGATCGGTACATCGATTTCATCAACCAGCCGTCTAAACGCAGCGATGTTTTTTTCCGTGTCAGTCACGATAATAGTGTTAGTCCGCTTATCTACAACCACACCGCCCTGTTGAGAATGAGTACGATTGCCCGCATTAACATCTTGAGATCCAAGTACCGCAACCCCCCCCTCATCACCACGAGTAAGCAGATCAAAGATATCTTTAGCATCAGCGTATTTAATACGTATGAACACGGTTTCCAGTGACGCCAGTTCCTGCATTTGCCTATTCGCCTCAACACGCTGCCTCTCATGTTGGGCAATCTCTTGCGCCGGTGCAATCATCAATATATTACCCTCCAGCCGCTTATCTAGCCCCTGAGTCTTAAGTATAATATCCAAAGCTTGATCCCAGGGCACCTTATCAAGACGCAAGGTGATACTGCCGGTCACCCCATCACTAGCAACCAGATTCAGTGAGGTAAAGTCCGCAATTATTTGTAGTACTGCCCGCACATCAATATTTTGAAAGTTAAGTGACAATGGTCGTCCAATAAAATCAGATTTCTTATTCTGGGCGTCTAGATCATTGACCGAAGGCAGATTTACCCTCACTAGATATTGGTTACCCGTTTGGTAGGCTAGATAGTCATACTGACCATCAGCCTCAATAACGATAACTGTACTGGAGCCTTCCTGAATACTATCAATCACGCTAACCGGCGTGGCAAAATCGGCCACGTCTAATCTTCGATCGAGTACATCGGGGAGTGTAGTCTGATAAAACTCCAACCGTATCTTTTTGCCGATTCTATTAACATCAACATCAATACGGGCATCGCTCAGATCTATTGTAATGACTCCTGCAGCCTGATAATCTCGACGGAAATCAATTGCCACAAGCGATGCCGTTGTGCTGCCTGCAACGGTAGCACTGTGAGATGCCTTGATCCCAATACGCAGGATAAGCCTGTGGCCCTCAACTCTAGTTTCAAAAGGCGCTGCCGCTACTAGATTAACGATGAGTCGAGTATTGCCGCCATCAGATATGACGATTAGATCTTGCCCGTTTTCAAATGGCAGAAAATACCTTTTTTTATCAAGAGCACTTTGAACATCCTTAAAATCCAATACCAAATGTGCTGGAGTCGCAATTTGGTAGGCTTCAGGTTCTCGTGGTAGTTCCGAAAATGTCAGCGCAATCTCAAATTGATCTTGCAATAACGGCAGGAAATCAACAGCAATAATCTCATTGGAATAGCCCACGGGACTCCATAAAAGTATCAATGGGTAGATTAATAAAAAATACAAAATACGCTTCAATCGACTTATCATTTTTATCGCCGCTAGAAGGCTATTCACTATTTATTGTCAGGGTTCTAGACCGTCTAATCCACCCACCTTTTCCATCACGGACGGTTTCTAATGCTGCTAATTTATGTTCATCGATATCGATAATGATGCCCAAATTCCGGCCAATATAGTTACCTAAGCCGGCTCGATAAATTTTTCCTTGACCATCATTTATTAACACCCATATCTGGTCCTCTGTGCCCAGTGTACCTACCATTGACAGGGCACTTATATCAAAGCGCTCCAACGGCTCCTGTTGCCGATCCTCATCTGGTGCTGCAATAGAAGCACCTGCCAGGCTATCGTCTTTAGTCAATTGTCGTTTTAAATTAAAGGGACTACGAAGAGTATGCGCGCTATAACTAAATAGTTCTGCCGACGGATAGATCGGTAGAGACTCAATCGGCGCTATTGGACCTGCATGAAACTCAGTCATTTTCTTGTCCAAATTGTCGTACCGACTATCATCGATACAGCTTGTGAGACTGACAAAGCTCGCTAGTAGCCCCAAAGATCCAATAAATGTCCCATTGATTGCCCAATTCATTCAAAACCCTCGATCTGATATCGGTAAGTCTTGGCCGTTATTACAAGATTTAAGCGGCCGTCCTCAGCCTGTTTAATCGAATAATCATGTAGAGTTACGATTCGAGATAGGGCCGCTATGTCGCTGACAAAATCGCCAAAAGCATGATAATCACCCGTCACATCTATACTAATCGGTAACTCAATATACATATCTAGCGCTTTCTCCGGCTGCAATGAAATGGCAACTATACTGAGACCGCTGGCGAAGGCCACCGCACTAATATCTTCAAGTAATCCTGGCACCTCGGCGTTCTTGGGCAGCCGCTTTAATAGCGCTCCAAAAGTCCCATCCAGCTCCAAAACTTGCTGCTCATAGATATCTAAATTGGCTGCTTCGATTGTCTTACTAAGATATTCATCTAGCCGTTCGAGCTCCACAATCTTGGCTTTCAGGTATTGCTCATCAATATCTTTTACCTTTAAAAAGTAGCCTAGTACCAATATAAAAAGTAGCACGCATACTATAAGAATATACCTGACAGACTTGGGCCAGACACCAATATATTGTATCTCGAGGTCAGTGAAATCAATGCTTATGAATTCATCAAAACTCTGTTGAAAAAACATAACCTAGCTGTCCAATGATCAAAAAAATCATTTCCTAATATCGGTATACTCTGCGTTCTCGATTGCTACTTGTAAATCGAATTTGCTGCCGGGAATATTAGAATTCTGATTCTGTTGTATTATTTTTAAATTAGGCTGTTGGTATTTATAGGAATTATCTAGATTTCTCATTAGCGCCGAAATACCATTATTTGACTCTGCGAATCCAGATATCTGTATGACCCCAGCCACATAGTTTAAGCTGCTAAATGCTACTCCGCTGGGCATTGCACGAACAAGTTCATCGAAGGCTTTGATGATCTCGGCTCGATTACCCTGGAGGTCTTGAATAGCTTTCATTCTTAAAATCATTTCATTCTTTCTATTTTTAAGTAATCTGACTCTGATGATTTTCTTTTCCATTACCGCAATATGTTTTTCAAGATATAGGTTCCGTTTACCTTGATACTCAAGTCGTCCCAATGCCACGCTAGTCCACATAAACACAAATATCATAGCCAACAGAGCAGAGGCACTGAGTTTTAGCAGATACTGCTTTTTTAGTCTCTCACGTGACACTTGGCGCCATGGAGCGAAATTAATCTGAGCCATCAGTCAAGACCCCCTAAAGCCAAACCAATTGCCAACATCATTGCTGGGGCATCATGGATCAGGGAAGATTGATTAACCGATGGGCTTATTTGCAGCTTTGATAACGGATTAGCGACCTCAGTAGGCATATGTAATGTTCTCTCTACTTCAGCAGCCAGATCCTTAAGCGCCGAAACACCCCCCGTTAAAAACAGTCGGTCCACAGGACATGATTGGCTAGAAGAATAAAAAAGCTGTAATGATCTGACGATATTTTGTAGCAATAATGCCTTAAATGGCCTGATTACATCGCCCTCATAGCCTTCTGGTAGGGGGCCTTTCCGACTAATATCGCTCGCCTTTTGATATGACATTCCATAGCGACGCTGTATTTCATGGATAATAAGCTGCCCCCCGAACATCTGATCCTGGGTATAGCCAATTTTACCACTGGCCAAAACGGAAAAGCTCGTCATAGTATTGCCGATATCGACAATCGCCGACACCTGTGTCGCAGAGTCTGCAGACTTATTGCACAGCAGTGCACAGCCTAGTTCAAGCGCATCACTTTCTATATTGATAACCTTTGCCGTCAGCCCTGCCATTGTGAGTGCTCTACGCCGTATCTCCACAGTATCTCGACGACAGGCTGCGAGCAGTACACGGACCCAATTTTGATTGCCTTCGACTGATCCCAGTACATAAAAATCAAAGAAAATTTCCTCTATGGGATAGGGAATATGTTGATCGGCCTCGAACTCAATCTGCGTTTCCATCTGTAAATCCGTCAGGCCAGCAGGCAACTCAATCTCCTTTGTAAGCACGGAGGAGTCAGATACCGCCACTGTGGTATCGGTGTCCGTGGCGCCTGAGAGCGTGATAGCTTCCTCGATGGTCTCCACTAGTGCATTGATGTCGATAATATTCTTCTCAACAACCGTCTGCGGGGCTAGGGGCACAATACCGTAAGCCTCGACCTTATATCCTGCCGTAGATCTACTAAGTTCAATTAACTTGACTGCAGAAGATGAAATATCAACTCCTATCATGGACTTTCTATTATCTGAAAAAAATTTGAAAAATCCCATATTTTGCTCATCATCCTTGCTTTTAGGGACAGGCTTCGCAATCGATCGCAATGAACCTGCATCAATGGCCTGTAAAGGATGCACTTCCCATTCCCTAACCCTTATAATGGGTGCTCATTTATCGGTATCGGAATAATAGTGTCTCCAACTAAGCGTAAAATCTTTAGGTATCTATCAATCCTGACCGTGCTGGGAATCGGTGGTTGTTTAATTGCCGTCTCCTGTATATATCTTTACCTTAGCCCTAAACTGCCATCGGTAGAGGAGCTAAAGGAGATACAGCTACAGATCCCTCTGCGAATTCATTCGCAAGACTTTAAAGTAATTGCAGAATTTGGTGAAAAAAAGCGCTCACCTGTCAGTTTCGAGGAAATACCTCAGTCGATGATCGATGCCTTTTTAGCAGCCGAGGACGATAGCTTCTTTGAGCACAAAGGTATTGTTTTCTCCGGATTGGCACGTGCGGCTATAGAGTTGGTGACCACGGGGACTATTCGCAGTGGTGGTAGCACCATTACCATGCAGGTGGCACGTAATTTCTTTTTGACTAATCGTCAAGAATTTACCCGCAAGTTTAATGAAATACTACTCGCCTTTAGAATTGAGGAAGAGCTGTCCAAACAAGAAATTCTGTCGCTCTATGCCAACAAAATCTATATGGGTAAAAAAGCCTATGGTATCAGTGCCGCTGCTCAGGTTTACTATGGTAAGAGGCTGAGTGAACTTAGTTTGGCAGAGACTGCGACTATCGCTGGACTTCCCAAGGCACCGTCTAGATATAATCCACTGGCCAATTTGGATCGGACAATGGTGCGCAGAAATTGGATTTTAGGGCGCATGCTATCGTTGGGTAAGATCGATCAATTAGAGTATGAAGACGCTTTCGCTGAGGTTGATAGTGCTTCATACCATGGCTCTATATCAGAAATTGATGCCGCCTATGTCGCCGAAATGGTGCGCCAGGAGGTGGTGGCCAAATTTGGCTTAAAAGCTTACACCGAAGGTTATACCGCAATTACTACATTAGATTCTGCCCTGCAAGCCCACGCGGTTACAGCAGTTCAACGGGGCATTATTGCCTATGATAAGCGCCATGGTTATCGTGGTGCAGAGCAGCTGGGCCTGGCCGAAGAACTCTGGGACAAGACCTTGCGTACGACTCCTACCTATGGCGGATTAGAGCCTGCCATTATCAGCGAGGTTTTCGAGGATCATCTGGTAATCCTTAGTAAAGATGGTCAATTTCTTCCCCTGAATTGGCTCGATGGACTCAAGGGCCTGAGATCCTATAAAACGGTCAATGCCCGCAGCGCGCCTATTGCTGCTGTGTCAGAGATTTTTTCAGTTGGCGATCTCATTCGTGTTCAGCACTATCCCGCCAGTAATGCAGATACACTAGGGCGAGTAACGCTCGCTCAGCTGCCTGAGGCACAGGCGGCTATGGTTGCTCTTGCGCCCAATAATGGAGGTATCAAGGCATTAGTTGGTGGTTTTGATTACAGACAGAGTCGCTTTAACCGTGTTAATCAGGCGACTCGACAACCAGGTTCTAATTTTAAGCCTTTCATTTATGCCACGGCCCTCAGAAGCGGCTTTACTGCCGCCTCAATTATCAATGATGCCCCAGTGGTTTTTAATGACAATAAACTCGAAGATATATGGCGACCTGAGAACGATGGTGGAAAATTTTATGGCCCTACCCGTCTCAGAGAAGCTCTGTATCGCTCACGCAATCTGGTATCCATTCGCCTACTTAGACGCATGGGTATCGATCGGGCACTTGAAGGACTTCAGGACTTTGGCTTTAATACTAGCGAGATGCCCTTGGACCTCTCCCTAGCGCTGGGAAGCCATGCCTTAACGCCACTTGAGATAGCCGCTGGCTACGCTATATTTGCCAATGGTGGATTTCAGGTAACCCCACACATTCTCGATAAAGTGATCGATCGTGATGGCAATATGATTTACCAGGCCACTCCAGCAACGGTATGTAACCCCTGCGAAAGTATCGTTGAGCCAGAGGATTTAGCGCGTATTGATTTTGAACTCGAAGAATTAATCAATTCGCTAGCGCAGGAATCGCGACCAGAAAATGAACAAAAGAGTTGGGATCTGATTAAACGGGCACTACAAAAAACACAGTCAGCAAGCACTGTGCCAGCCAAAAGAGCTATTGATGACCGCACCGCATTTCTGATTGACTCAATGCTTAAAGATGTCATTTTAAAGGGTACTGGTGTTAAAGCTAAAAAGCTTAATCGAACTGATTTGGGCGGCAAGACCGGCACAACCAATGGACCCAGAGATGCTTGGTTTTCAGGTTATTCACCGCATTTAGTAACCACAGCCTGGGTGGGCTTCGATGACAACGCTTTAATAGGACGCAATGAATACGGCGGCTCGGCAGCCCTACCCATCTGGATAGACTTTATGGGCGTCGCGCTGGCCGGCAAGCCAAATCTTAAGCTCCCTCAACCCAATGGGATTGTGATGGTCAAGGTCGATGCAAAGACTGGTAAGCGTGTTATGCCCAATCAATCAGGGATCTTTGAGTTTTTTAAGGCGGAGAACGCCCCCGAACTCCTAAACATTGACGGCGCTGTGCCGGTCGACAACCAGACTCCATTACCCGAAGACCTTTTTTAGGATGAAAGCATTCAACATAGATTGGCATAACATCGACACCGTTCTTTTAGATATGGATGGCACGCTTTTAGATTTACACTTTGATAATTATTTTTGGCTCGAGCATCTACCCAAGCGCTACTCCCAGCAATCTAAACGCGATGAAAGTCAGGTGCGTGCTGAGTTGAAGCAGCGCATGACTGCAAGGCAAGGTACTTTAAATTGGTACTGTACTGATTTCTGGAGCGAGGATCTCAATGTTGACATCGTCCATCTCAAGCGCGAGATCCTCCATCTAGTTAATGAGCGTCCACAGGTAGTGGACTTTTTGACAGTTTTGGGAGAGATGGGTAAAGATCGTGTTCTCGTGACTAACGCCCACCGCGACAGCGTTGATATTAAGTTCTCCGTAACGGCGATTGAACCACTATTGGATCGGGTTATTTCGTCTCATGATTACGGATGTCCTAAAGAGGATCAGAAATTTTGGCGAGCATTACAGATCAATATGCCCTTCGATCCAGCTAGAACGTTATTTATTGATGATTCCGAGCCTGTGCTACTCAGTGCCGAAAAGTATGGCATAGCTCATCTACTGTGCATCGCCCAACCCGATAGCCAGCAGCCCAACAAGGTGGTCAAACGATTTCCAGTCATTGAGGCATTCGATCAGATTGTTAATCTCAAAAGTAGGTCTGACTAATGGATAAGGTGAGAATTGACAAATGGTTGTGGGCAGCACGGTTTTTTAAAACTCGGTCACTGGCGAAATCGGCGATAGAAGGTGGCAAAGTACAGATTGACGGCCAAAAGTCGAAACCCAGTCGCACCCTCGAAGTCGGTGTAACGTTAACCTTGCGCCAGGGCGAAGACGTTAAGACCATTGAAGTGATCGCTTTGTCAGAGCAGCGTCGGGGGGCTCCAGAAGCCCGCCTGCTCTATTTAGAGACAGAACAAAGCATCGAGCTACGCGAGCAGAAGTCATCAGAACGCGCCGCCTTTCATGGCTCCATGCCCGCCTCTATACGTCCCAACAAAAAGCAACGCCGTCAAATTCATCGCTTTATCAAAATTTAATCTCTTCAGATCGGTAAATTACATAACCTATGAAAAATCACGATATATTGCAACGATTCCTCTTTGACGGCACTGATATCCGAGGTGAGATAACGACTCTCGAATCTAGCTATCAAAACATTGCTAACAGGCAAAAATACCCAAAACCTGTCGCTCATCTATTAGGTGAGTTTCTGGCTGCCGCAAGCTTGCTCAGTGCTACGCTCAAGTTTCCAGGAATAGTTACCATTCAGGCTCGAGGAGATGGCCCATTATCAACACTGATGGTGGAATGCGCTCAGGTGTCAAACCTACGCGGCATTATTCGTGGCGACTTGGAGCGCGCAGAGGGCTTGTCTAGCCTAACCGAATTGATGGGGTCAGCGACCTTAGCCATCACCATTGAACCCATAGGCGGCGAACGCTATCAGGGCATAGTTCCTATGGAGGCAGATAATTTGAGCGCCTGCTTAGAATACTACTTCCAGCAGTCCGAGCAGCTGCCAACTAAAATAAGTCTCACTGCCAATGACCAATTGGCCGGAGGCCTTTTGATCCAGCAGATGCCCAATAGTGCTGATCGCGGTGAAGGTCAGACTGACTGGGAACATGTATCAACGCTTCTCAGCACCTTGAAAACCGAAGAACAGCTGGCATTATCCCATAATGACCAGTTATATTTACTATTTCATCAGGAGGCAATTCGACTATTTGAGCCCAGAGACATCCACTTTTTTTGTAGCTGCTCAAAGCAGCGAACTGCAAATACCCTAGTGTCACTGGGCGCCGATGAAACCCGAGGAATCATTGAAGAGCAGGGAGTGGTAACGATTACCTGCCAGTTCTGTGATGAAGAATATCGATTTGACAGCGACGATGTCGAGGACCTTTTTGACGACAACAAAACAACTCTCCACTAAGCTAGGGTCTGCGATTGCTGACCATTAAAAGACCCTATTTGCGTAATTTATTCACTAAGAAATAAGGTCAGCTTGTTCATAATCTGGCATACTATTGGGCTTAGCGGGAACAGGATTCCTTAAATTATTTTCGATCACTTTGGGAAGAGAGAAAGAGAATGGCAGAACCAGTAATTCACACCAACTTGAGCGCTATGGAGCTCACGGATATCGCATTAACCCGCGGCGAGGGTCGCCTCAGTAGTTCCGGCGCATTTTTAGCCACGACAGGCCACCGCACAGGGCGTTCGCCCGGTGATAGATTTATTGTTGACGAGCCTACCACGTCGGCCTCCATCGACTGGGCGTCTGTCAATCGCCCTATCTCCGGAGAAATATTTGATGCCCTTTGGGACCGAGTTGCGGCCTATCTGGCGGATAGAGAGCGCTTTGTCTCACGCCTTCATGTCGGTCAGGATTCAGACCATTACATCCCAGTTCAGGTCACCACGGAAACAGCTTGGCACGGTCTGTTTGCGCACAATATGTTTATTCGTACCGATAGCTACAACCACGGTAGTAAGAGTGAGTGGCAAATTCTTCACGCAGCTAACTTTGTCTGCGAACCAGAGCGTGATGGCACCAATAGCGACGGCACTGTCATTATCAACTTCGCTCAACGCAAAGTGCTTTTGGCTGGTATGCGCTATGCCGGTGAAATGAAAAAAGCCATGTTTTCAGTTCAAAACTTTCTGCTGCCAGGCAATGATGTTATGTCTATGCATTGTGCTGCTAATGTTGGAGATGATGGTGATACTGCGCTATTTTTTGGCCTTTCAGGTACAGGTAAAACTACGCTTTCAGCTGATCCAGATCGTTTCTTGATCGGCGATGACGAACACGGCTGGGGTAAGGGCACAGTGTTTAATTTGGAAGGCGGCTGTTACGCCAAGACCATCGACCTGAGTCAGAAGAATGAACCGGTCATTTGGGACGCGATCAAGTCAGGTGCTATTATTGAGAATGTTGTCATTGATGAAGAGACTCTGCTGGCAGACTACTGCGATACTGCATTGTCTGAAAATGGCCGCTGTAGCTACCCTCTCGAGCATGTTGAAAAGCGCTGCATCGAGAATCAGGCTGGCGAACCCAAAAATATTATCTTTTTGACCTGCGACGTCACTGGCGTTCTGCCGCCGGTCTCGCTGTTGTCCAAAGAGGCTGCGGCCTATCACTTCTTAAGTGGTTATACAGCCCGTGTAGGCTCTACCGAGATGGGTGGCGAAGCTGGTATACATCCAACCTTCTCTACCTGTTTTGGCGCACCATTTATGCCCCGACCAGCGTCTGTTTACGCTGACCTTTTGATGAGGCGTATCGAGGAGTTCGGCTCTAAGGTCTATCTGGTTAATACTGGCTGGACTGGTGGTTCAGGTGGCTCTAAAGGAACCGGTAGCCGGTTCCCTATTCCTGTCACCCGCGCAGTGGTTACGGCCATAACCAATGGCTCTCTGGAAAGCTGCGTTACAGAGCATCTAGATATGCTCAATTTGGAAATACCGACAGAAATTGCTGGTGTTGACAAAGCGTATCTCAATCCTCGCAATAACTGGGCTGATCCTGCAGAGTATGATGAACAGGCGGCTAAGCTTGCCGGGCTGTTTATTAAGAACATCGCTAGCTTTGCTCCTTCAACGGATGTGATCGATGCCGGCCCCCGGATGTAAGTGTCCATTGCCGCATGCATAAAAAAACCGCACTAGCGTCTAGTGCGGTTTTTTTTATCTTAACGCTGTCTTCAGATAGAAACCTTACTTACTGTTGTTGAGGATGTGATCAATCGCAGCCTTGACCTCATTATCACTACAATCCATACAAGTACCACGCATCGGCATGCCGCGGATGCCATTGATGGCATTGGTATATACCACTTCAATACCTTGGGTCAGGCGAGCAGCCCAGGCTCCCACATCACCCATCATCGGCGCACCTGCTACTCCTGTGGTGTGGCAAGCCATACAGTTAGTGCCATAGATATCGCTACCGGAGCGCTCCGCTGTGCCAGCTCCAACTGCTGCCAAGACAACCTGTCCAGCCATATTAACGTGCCCAATCGGTGCAATGCGAGCGGCCACTTGCTGCTCTTGGTCTGCCGTCAAATTTAAGCTGCTATCGCGCCCCCCGCAACCCATTAAAAGAGCACAGGCCAAAGTCATCAGTACAAAATTTTGTTTCATTGTTGGCTCCATTGAAGCTTTAA
>Ga0075443_10000475_pt1 | contig 16924 bp, 16 predicted proteins | sample CoawatmetaG00DNA_3_FD_71583 | JGI IMG/M metagenome (GOLD analysis project Ga0075443, IMG submission 71583) | Marine microbial communities from the West Antarctic Peninsula - Coastal water metaG006-DNA | ecosystem: Environmental > Aquatic > Marine > Coastal | place: Atlantic Ocean: West... | reverse complement strand
CACGATGGGACAACCACCTCATCGGCTGCCCAGACGTCGACAATACCGCCAGTGTTGACGACGGTGAAGAACCGACACCGTCCGTCGATGATCCACACCCCTTCAATCACACCGCCACCGCCGCCACATATCAGCGAACTTAAAAAACTATTTGTGACCGCCGCCACACAGTCAGAGGCCAGCGAGGATGAGTTCCTTGACACGAACGAGATCGACGTGATTGTACATGACACACCGACGGTGACGGTGGACGTGGACGTCACAGAACTCAAAAAACAATTCGAGAACTAGACCCCAATCTTGTAGTCGATATCGATCTTATTACCGTATTGATTAGTATTGACTGGCAAAGCAAGGGGTATGTGAGGTGCATTGAGGTCCTTGATGTACCCGATATACTGGGACAGGTTGGTATTGATCTGACCAATGGCGGTATTCATAGTCCTGGTGTTGAGGAATTTTACCTGTCCACACACGTCGGCACCTGGTCCAATTTGGTTGGTCGAATTATTGATGAAAGTGGCTCGCATAATAACCAGGAGATCACTTGCATTCTGATAGTCGATCGCGATACCGGTGGTATTTTTTACCTTCTGGCGGATTCCCCGCTGAATGACCTGAACATTGAAGTCCGAAAAGAAGAGACTGTTCAGTGGGTTGGCACACTGCCGAAGCGATGTGAGCATTTCGGTCTGAACAATCGAACTCATTTATTTTATTTTATTAATATTAATTAAACAAAATAAAAAAATGGCACCGACAATGGCTGATTTTGACACCGTGTACAGCCAACCACCACTAGCGACCGCCCAGTGTGGACCCCGGGGTCCACCGTGTTCGCCACCCACCTGTTTCATTGGGTCGTACGCTCCAGTGACACCAGCCGGTGAAATGGGACCCTTTTGGGTCAACAGCTACTTCCTTCGTCCGGACCGTAGGAGTGAACTCTCTGCGGTACCACCTACGATCCGATCCGCCACTCTGTGTCCGAACCATATGTAAAGGTAGTTAAAATTTCAAGACGTTACTAGTAACAACAACAACAATAACATCATCAAAGATGAAGGTCGAGAAGCGTAATGGTTCGATGGTCGATATGAAGTTCGATAGCATTACCGCTCGTCTTGTCAAACTCACCAAAGGACTTTCTCCTGTTATCAGCGCTGACAAGATTTCACAGCAAGTATGCTCCTCCCTGTACGATGGAATATCAACACCTGCCATTGACACATTGACTGCAGAAATTGCGATTGGAATGATAACAGAAGATCCAGATTATGAGGTACTCGCCACCAGGATAGTCACCAGCAACCTCAACAAGATCGTACCCAAAACGTTCAGTGAGGCGATGAAGGCGCTCCACCGAGCGGGGGTCCTCAGTGACTCCGTGTGGAAGGTGGTCACCGAGAACCGCGCGGTCCTCAACGCAATGATCGTCAAGGATAGGTTTCTCACCGGTGGGTATTTTGGACTGAAGACCTTGGAAAAGGGCTACCTGATGAAGGTCGGTGACCGCCTGGTGGAGTGCCCCCAGTACCTGTTCCTCAGGGTGTCCCTCGGCATTCACGGCGGCGGTGACCTCGACAGTGTCAAGGAGACCTACGATATGATGTCCCTCGGTAAGTTCATTCACGCGACTCCGACATTGTTCAACTCCGCAACGCCCAGACCTCAGATGAGCAGCTGTTTTCTGATCGCGATGAAGGACGACAGCATCGACGGCATCTATGACACCCTCAAAGAAACTGCTCAGATCAGCAAGTGGGCCGGTGGTATCGGACTGCACATCCACAACGTCCGAGCAAGCAAGTCGCGGATCAGAGGGACTAACGGATACAGCGACGGCATTGTCCCGATGCTCAAGGTGTTCAACTCGACCGCCAGGTACGTCAACCAGTCCGGTCGCCGCAAAGGGTCGATGGCCATCTACCTCGAGCCGTGGCACGCCGACGTGATGGACTTTTTGGAACTCAGGCTCAACCAAGGGGACGAGGAGTACCGAACCCGTGACCTGTTCACCGCCCTGTGGATTCCCGATCTATTTATGGAACGTGTTCAGTCTGGTGGTACCTGGTCACTCTTCTGCCCGGATCGGGCACCTGGGCTGGCTGACGTGTACGGTTCAGAGTTCAATGACCTGTACGCCAAGTATGAACAGACAGAGGGACTCGCCAATCAAGTTGTCCCGGCTCTCGCCGTCTGGAAAGCGATGATCCGGTCGCAGTCTGAAACGGGGACGCCCTATATGCTCTACAAGGACGCCTGCAACCGTAAATCCAACCAGAAAAACTTGGGCACCATCAAGTCGTCCAACCTGTGCACCGAAATCGTCGAGTACACCGACAAGGATGAGACGGCAGTGTGCAATTTGGGATCACTGGCTCTGCCTCAGTACACCAGCGGCACAACGGGTGTCTTTGACTACGAGGCGCTCCACGATGCGGTGCGAATCCTCACGCGCAACCTGAACAAGGTCATCGACGTGACGTACTACCCGGTCGAGGAGGCGCGGCGGTCCAACACGAGGCATCGCCCCATCGGTATCGGTGTTCAAGGTTTGGCGGATGTGTTTATGATGTGCGGCCTGCCGTTCGATTCACCCAAAGCCAAAGAGATGAACATCGCCATATTCGAGACCATCTACCACGCGGCGGTCCTTGAGAGTCTGGCGTTGGTAATGGCGGAGGGTGGTGTCCCGTACGAAACCTTCGAAGGATCACCGACAAGCGAAGGAAAACTCCAATTCGATCTGTGGGACAAGCCCACATTCAGTGGACTGTACACTGACTGGACAAGAATCAAGAAACGCGTCAAGAAGCACGGGTTGCGCAACAGCCTGTTGGTTGCGCCGATGCCGACGGCGAGCACGTCCCAGATTTTGGGCAACAACGAGGCGATTGAGCCGTACACGACCAACATCTACCTCCGCCGAACTCTGGCGGGTGAGTTTGTGGTTGTGAACAAGCATCTGATCCGCGAGTTGCAGACCCGCGGACTCTGGTGCAAAGAAATCAAGGACCAGATGGTCCGCGACAGTGGATCGGTCCAGAACATTGCCGGAATTCCGGCCGAAGTAAAGGAAGTGTTCCGAACCGTGTGGGAGATTCCACAAAAGAGTTTGATCGATATGGCTCGGGATCGTGGCTGTTTCATCGACCAGAGTCAGAGTCTGAACTTATTTATTGAGAACCCGACGGTGTCGAAGCTGTCGTCGATGCATATGTACTCCTGGAAGGTGGGTTTGAAGACGGGCATCTACTACCTCCGCAGCAAAGCCAAAGCCCGACCGATTCAGTTCTCGCTCGACCCTACTACGATGAATCAGGAGGAGGATGATGAGGTGTGCACAAGCTGCTCGGCCTGATATATTTTTGCGCGCGTGCGCACTTAAACAATAAAAAAATTAGAAAGAGTATTTTAAAAAACACAAAATGGACATTGACGTTAAGACAATCGCCGGTGGTATTTACGATGTAAATGTCATTGCGAATGACGAGTACATCGGTCCCAAGATCGCCGGTGGTAATGAGTGGGACGGATGGATGCGCCGCGACGTACGTATATGGCACAAGTCGGGTACAGACATTCTCGACGTTGGCGCAAACATCGGGTACAATACATTGATGTTTTCCGACTACGGGCCGGTGATTTCATTCGAACCGGTGTTTCATCAACTTGTGACCCTAAACGCAGAAAACAATCCACTTCGGTATCCGGTTCAGGTATGCCAGTGCGCCCTTTCGGATGAAAAGACGATGTCTACCATCCACATTCCATCGCGTGGGTGTCAATCGAACACGCATATAAACTACGGGGGGACAAGTTTCCATCACGATGACGACGATTTTAAAGGTGGTGTGGCTATAGATGTCAATTGTGAACGACTCGATGACATTTACACGGGTGTCCCCTCATTTATAAAGATAGATGTCGAAGGGCACGAACTTCAAGTTTTGAAGGGCGCGACTGAAACGATCAAAAAACACAAACCCGCCATTATGATTGAAATTCATAAATTTTCAGAGGATAATGAAATTCATAAGTACCTGACGAATTCACTCGGGTACGATAAAACCCCGACGCATCGTCCCGAACAAATGTTCTTGTATACTTAAACACGTTGTGCGTATGTAGTATAATTAACTGAACGAACGATGACAAATTTCACTGAGTTTGATCCCTCGACCGACGTTCAGTATGGCGAGTACAGCAATAAGTTCATCAGTCCCGCGGACGGCATCGACCCAATGCAGGTTCAGATCCCTCGACTATATATGCCCTTTGGTCTCTCCGGGTTCGAGCCAGATTTTGGTGCCAAAAAATGGAACATCGACTTTGCACTGAAAGGGTGGGATCAGGAAGATAGCCCGGTCAAAGAGTTCTACCACTGGATCAAGCGGGTCGAGGACGCGGTTTTGGCGCACGTGAGCAGCCTAAGCAAGGACATTTTCAACGGGCAGTCCAAGACCGTCGACGAACTGCGTGGGATGTTCAATTCGAATCTGAAGGAGTCCGACGGGCGGTACGAGCCCAAATTTCGCGTCAAGGTGGAGACCTACCCTGACGGGAATATCAAAGCGCCGATATTCGATGAGAATGACGTACCCGCGGCTGGACCGGGACGGCAAGTCAGTGACAAGATGTACGCCCGCGAGTCAGCAATTGCCATCGTCGAACTAGGCAGTGTGTATTTTATGAACAAGAAGTTGGGGATGGTCTGGAAATTGTCGCAGATGAAGCACTACGCGCCCCAACGTCTCAAAGGATTTCATTTTCAGATTGAGGAGGAGTGACGATGCTGGTCGGTGAAGAATAGTAGTGGTAGCCATCAGCTGGGGTAAGCGGTATCATCCATTTTTCCCCATAGTGTTCTTGAATATATTTCAGGGTCGGATCTGGGACATTGACATACATACCTTTAAAACGCACCCTTTTCAAATTAAAGTCCGACACCCGGTATTTAATTTGTTCTGTGAACAAAGGCGTCTTGTAACTCGTCCAGTATACGTGTTTCTTGTTATTGTGGATTTCGTTGTAGTGCACAAAAATGTCCACTTTGGCAGCCTTGCCGATTTTAGTTCCTGGTAAACGAAAAGAGTACTCCACCCCGGTCGACAGTGTCCCCAGTGTCCGGTACAGTTCAAACCCTTCATTCTCCATTTCGGTGAGGACATCTTCGGTGAAGTCGGACTGCATAATTCCGATATCGATGTCGTAATCGTGTTTGATGAAATCCTGCTCCCTGAAAAACCCCAAGCACGTCCCTGACGATAAGAAACACGGAACATCTATACGTTCCATCGCAGTGTTAATTTTGCGGATCATATGGGTGTAGACCTGCCGTTTTTTCGCCTGAAAAATCCATACTTTGATAAAGTTTCGGAAAATAATCACGGTTGTCACAATAATAGCGACAATAATAATAATAGGGACTGTGTTGTTCATCGGTTTTGTAATTAACTATAAGGTAAATGAATTTATTTTTGACATATTTTGTTGGAAAAGATTTAACAACACAAGCTACATATAATTCGATCAATTGGTGGGTGGGTTGGGATTTGTTTGGAGATACGTCACGTTATATTTGTCAACAAGCCTCTTTAACTGGTTGGGTTCATCCACGCGATCGTGTCTCGTTGCAAATTTTATATTATCAAACCTATGTGCTTTAGAACTTTTCATATTGAATCCGAGGATTGTTATTGACTTCACGAGATGTTGTTTAGTTAACATCCACGTTAAAAACCGAAATCCGGTGGTTGGGTTTTCGATATCGATCGTATCTAGAATATGATTAGTTCTGAATGGTTCATCGCATTTATGCCCAAAAACAAATCTGTACTCTGTTTTTAATTTATCTATGTCCTGTCGTGTGTATTTACGAGCTATTGCTCTACCGTAAACATATACATCGGTTGAAGAACGTGGATAATATTTAATAGCATCATTGAATCGTACAACGACTGAATTGTTTGTTATGTTCAATTGACTGTACAACGTATCAAATTCAGGTGAATTTCCGCATATGACAATATCTTTTCCACGTATAAAAGCATCAAACGTCATCGAGGTCCGCCATACAAGCGCCCGCCATACAACAAGCGGAAATAGAAGAACGAGAATAAACACGTAACAGTTACACCAATTCGGTTTCTTCATCTTTACTTATTATATATAAGTAAATTATAAATTTGTTGATGAACAGCCTCAATTGATTGATTTCCATCCACGATGTATTTCCTGTCACACTTCACATTGTTTGTGATCATTTGATGGTACTTCTCGTGAAGACATTGGAGGTAGTCCAAACTCACGGCCTTGTCACCTTCTTGTCCTTTGCGATCCTGAATGTGTTCGTAGCACCGCTCTGGCGACTTGTCAATGTAAATGTATACGTCCGGCTCCCACCCTTGGAGGTCGTGCTGAGTACAGTACGCCAAGTCCTCTTCGGGTGTTTTGTCCATCAGCTCCCAAAACACGTACCGCGACGAGAGTGGACTGCGTTCGTAGATGACGGGGTTCGGGCTGTCGACCGTTTTCAGTGTCTGTAAGATGATGATTTGGAACAAAAATCCCCATCTTGTAGGATCACTGTAGTACAGGTCCAGTGGCCATTTTTCAATTGGCTCCTTTTGTACGGTGTACCCGCGTCGATCCGCGAGAAGGTCCAACTGGGTCGTCTTGCCCGACCCGATGTTCCCGTCAATCACGATCTTCATTTCATTTTATTTAGTAAACGGTGCATTTCTTTTAGTAAATATTCGCCATCGTCAAAAGGGGCTTGTTGCACGATTGGCACTGGTTCACACCATTGGGGTTCGTCCCGACCGGACCGACGGTCTGGAGGTCCTCGATCTGTTGGATGACCGCCGGACCCTGCTTCTGAAGCAGCTGACGGTACTGGTAGTTGTCTTGATACTTGATCCCATTCTTCTGCATAATGTAGTCATTCAGAAGTTGGTTCGAGGTTTCGATGGTGAAGCACCGACCGTCAGCCATTCCGAGACGTTGAGACATTGTTTTATTCGTTTGTTTTTAAAGGTACTATTTTATTTTTGTGTGCTTAAGAAAACTTGATGGGTGGATTGGTCCGCGTGAAAATCCACGGCCGGTATTTCTTTTCTGAGAGAACCTTGACCCATTCGTCAAACTTGTACCCCAACACAATGTCGAACGCTTCCGGAGTGTCAACTTTGCGGACCTTGATCTTACTGGCGTTGCTGGTGATGTGCTGGTTGATGATATTGTAGGCAAAAGCAATCTCTTTCAAGGTCTCCGCTCCGGTGATGATGATCTTACCAGTCCTGAAGATGCTCACCGTCACTTTTTTCATATCCTCGGCCGGCTTGAATTTGATCTTGACCGCCGAGTATCGGTCCGGATCGAAACTCACGTCGAAGATGGACGAGTCGGCGAACCACTCGTAGGTCGCGTTGAGATTGATGTGGTAGTTGAGTGAGAAGTTGGTGTTTATCATCACGACCCGGTAGTTTGTGTGTGGAATGGTTTTCCCCAAGAACTCCTTGAAAATAAAGGACAGCTGCTTGATAATGATGCGACAATTCAACAAGTCCGAACACCCCGCCACCTGGATGCTCCCGTTCGGGAAGATCTTTATCGACTTGTTGCTGTACTGGTCCTGGTACGCGAGGATTATCGCGTTGTAGAACTTCGACGGCTTGATCTTCCACTCGAACCCGGCCGTGTCCGACGCCACGCCTTTCATCTTTATTTTCAGCGACCCAAGCTTCTCAAAACAGAATCGCAACTTGGGAATGTCCAGCAGCATCGCAAATTTTGAGACCATCGTGATGGTCGTGATCTTAATCCGCGACGGGCGGTGTTCTTCTGGCATATTGTTGCGAAAGTCGTCGACTGACAGGATGTAGTTGAACATCGTGTCAGCAACGGTGTCGCGCATCTTTATTTACTTACTCTCAGTACGCGTGGTGTTTTTATGTGACTTTAGGGACTGGGAGGTGTCAGTACGAAGGTTGACGATGGTACACATATTTTTTTTTCACAGCACCGGGAATATGATATCCCTCATAAATTTATCTAGCTCGGAATCGTCCGGTAACCAATCAACTATCCACGTTAACAGTTGCATATTTTTCGTTTATATACACGTGCAGAGAATACGATTACAATACCCATTGGATTTTTTTTAAGTAGCCAATAGAATAGGAAGGAAATATGACGAGTCATTGGGGTCCGTCTATGTGGGAAAAAATCCACGCCACAGCAGACCAATACCCTGATCACCCAACACTTTCAGATAAAGAAACAATCTCCAACTACTTCAATACTCTCACTATACCGTGTGAGACGTGTCAGAACAACTATTCAAAAAAAATGTTGCAGAAACCTATTGAGTTCTGCATTGACTCAAGAAAAGACCTCCAGCAGTGGGCGGTTGACATCCACAATATTGTAAACCTAGATACTGGCAAAGATTATGTACCATTCGACAAAGCCATTCGTCATCGACAAGTAGTTGAAAAAACGATGAAGAATAAGAATATATTGATAATCACGGTAGTAGTAATTTTATTATATTACTTTATTTACAAATATTAATATCAACAAGTCTAATTGGGATTCACGACAATGTAAATCGACCGGTATGTGTGACACCATGGTCATTTATTCACTTTATGTGGGGTGTCGCGTTCACTCAATCATTAGGACTGTCAAAATCCACCGGACTTTTAATACACACCGTATACGAAATAATCAATAATCATAATGTGAAAAAAGGGAGCGAAAAACTAAATGTGCGAACTATCAACACGACCATAAATTCACTATTTGATACTTTTTTTTTTATGATTGGTCAGAACTTGACAGTGACAGTGCCGTCATCATTTTTTGTGGCTTTTATAAGTTGGGGACTATTCGAAATTATTAGTGGTGACCAGATTGGCTGATTGGCGCGCCAATTTGTCTACCATTTCATTATAGTGGTCACCGTTGTGTGCCTTCACCCACTCCCACGTAACGTTCCGGCCCTGAACTAGGTTGTACAGTTTGACCCAAAGGTTCTTGTTCCTGACGGGCTTCCCATCCGCCTTTCTCCAGTCCTTTTTAATCCAATTGTGCACCCATTTGGTGATGCCGTCCTTAACATATTTGCTATCCGTCACGATGATCACCGCTGGTCCATCCTCAATCTTCTCAAATGCACCAATAACAGCTGTGAGTTCCATAATGTTATTGGTGGTGTAATGGTCTGATCCGCATACCTTGAAACCGTCACCGTCATCCCGAGCTTCGATGGCCGCCCATCCACCTGGCCCGGGGTTTCCCAAACAGCTACCGTCAGTGTAAATGACGACAGACATTTTACTCAATATACCGATGTTCTTCTTAATACTTATTTAATTTGAGTGATGCAAATACACTAGTTCCAATAATAAGAGCAATAATGACGGAACTAGATATAGGAACCTGATTATGATGAACCATCATATGCATAAACTGGCCTTTTAATGATAACGAACCTGCACCAGAAGGTGGTTTAATTTCAGACTGTGATGCGAGTGGTGTAAAAATATAAGGTAAAATTAAATTTAAAGCAATTGCGACTACTACCGCGGTCCCAATAATTTTAAGAGTTTTTTTATTTTTATTATTCATTGTTTGTTGGTTGGTTTGATATAAATTAAGTAAATAAATTTGTTTATATCAAAAACTTAACACGCTCCCAAAAGGGTTCGAACCTCTGACTTACAGGTTAACAGCCTGTCACTCTACCAAACTGAGTTATAGGAGCAAAAAAAAATTGTTTTTTGTTTTTGTTTGCGAGAAAAAAATAGACGACACGGCGGCATCATTTAATTGGAGAACGCGAGACCGCCCATACCCGACTGGATGCGCAGCACGTTGTAGTTCACCGCGAACATATTGAGGGTGCTGTGAGCCGCGGCTGTGCCGCCCTTGGTCGTGATCGACACCTGGGCGTTGTCAATGCGCGAGAAGTTGCACGTGCCCGTCGGCTGGTGCTCCTCGGGCTTGAGGGCGAACGAGTACGAGTAGATGCCCGGGTACGGGTTACCGCTGTGGTGCTGGAACGGCTGGACCTGGTTGAAGTACTTGCCGTCCTGCTCCTTGAAGCGGTCCTGCCCGTTGAGGATGAGCTTGAAGCTGTCCACGACACCGACCGACGCCGACGGCCCCAGCACGCCGTCCTCCGTCCAGGTATTTGAGGAGACGTTTGAAGCGGAGATATTAAGGTTACCGGAAAGCAGCTGCGGCACACCCGAAGCTGTGCCCAGGCTGCTGAGAGTGATGTTGTTACTCACGCCGTACGGTGCGTTGAACGGATTGGACTCGAGAACGACGGCGTTGGACGCGGCGGCGTTGGAGGTGAAGTTCCACATACCCGCGTTGGCGCTGGACGCCTCCGACACGCACCACACCAGCTCCTTGACGGGGTGGTTGTAGGACAGACGGATCTGCTTGGACGTCGCAGTGGCGCCGACGGCCAGCGCGTCCGTGCCCGTGTGCTGCACCTGCTCGATGAGGTACTCGTGACCCTTCTGGGCGAAGCGGCGGCGCTCCTCGGTGTCCAGGTACACGTAGTTGCCCCAGACCTTGAAGCCGGTGGGGCTGATGTAGGCGGCGAAGTTGCTGGCCAGGTCGAAGTCCAGACGCACTTCGTGGTACTGGAGGGCAATCAGAGGCAGGTACAGGCCCGGGTTGCGGTTGAAGAAGAAGAGCAGAGGCAGGTAGACCTTGCCGCCGGCGGCGGCGGGGGTGGAGCAGGTCGTCATCTTGGCGTACTGGGAGCGCTTGCACTCATCCATCGACAGCTCCGAGTACAGACGCCACCACTTCTGGTACTGCTTGTCAATGCGCTGGCCACCGATGGACAGCTCAATGTCCTTGATAGCGCGCTCGGCCGCCCAGCAGCCGCTGATCACGGTGATGTCACCGGCCCGGGATGACGGTTTCGCCACGGTCAGCATCTCGATGTACATATCGCCGATCAGATCACCGTTGCGGGCGATGGTCACCGACACGCGGCCGTCATTGCCGGCGGTCCCGTTCAGGGTCTGCTCGATGTTCTCCATCGCGAAGTTGGTGTGGCGTTTGTACACCGCCTGGAAGAAGGTCACCTTGGGGTTGCCCGTCAGGTAGACGTCCTGGGCACCGTAAGCTACAAGTTGCATAAGACCACCAGCCATTTTGTAAGATTTGTGTTTATTTGTACTATAGTCCAAACATTTTTATTTCGGGTGACCCTTCGCGCGCACGCACACGCACACGCGCGGCAAATATACTTTTTATTTTTCACCCCCGTAAATCAAACACACAATGTCATCTGTCAACCACCGTGCCACCAAAAAGCGCCAGCCCGAACCCGAGTTCGAGCCCGAGGACGTCCTACTGAGCGACGATGACCTGGATGACGAGGACGAGGAGGATATGGATTTTATCGATCCGAGTATGCTTCTCCAGTCCCTCCTGAGTACCGAGGATGGGAGTGACACAATCTGCACCGCCCTGGTGAAAATCCATTCCCAGCTGGAGATCCACAACAAGATTATGGTCAAACTTCTGACTCACCTAACTGTAAAAAAAAAAGAGTCTTAGAAAAATCTAGCGTTAAGATAGCAACAAGAAAGAGACAATGACGACGATGGAACAATACTCCGCCGATTCTCGTCTCGAACTACTCAAGGAACAGGTTAATGAACTCACCGAAGAACAACTGCTGGACAACATTGTCGAGTGGGAAGAACGGTGGTGTCTGAATATGAAAGGTGATCGAAACATACCACTGACACTCGGATTTCGACAATTCTTCACTGAAGATCAGATGTCACAGGACGGACTTCCTACCCACATTGATCTTGAGACTGTGTTCGAACAGCATCGCCGGAAGCAGACGGGGTGGAGCGGGCTGTACCACCGTGCGGAAACGCTGGAGATTTCGGACAAGGTGACATTCGACGTCAACAAGGTCGAACTGAAAATTTCTGATCGAATTAACCGGTTGATCGATATGTCCGACGATGCATTCGAGACAGTGTTTAGGTATGCGAGACAGTACGACCGCATCAACAACCCGACGGCTGTCCTCGCTGGGAGTGACAACCTTCATTCGTTGTTCATTGGATCGACCATCAAGCTGGATGAGATTAGTTCGTATCAGCAGTTGCTCCTGTCGATGCTCAATGAGACCTACATCAAAAACCTCCGGCGCTACAAGGGCCAATGCTGCAAACAGATCGTGGCACCAGAAGGTTACAATTCTAAAGCCTGGAAACCGGTGATGCCGGTCGCGGATTTCGTGTACAGTGTTGCTCAAAAGGAGACGCGGTTCTCGGTGTGGAGCAACCTGACTGCCAAAGGCAACTCGGCGAGAGACTGCATCAAGCACCTTTCGGAGTGCAAGGATATGCAGTTTCCAGAGATTGTGAAGGATCGGCACTACTGGTCGTTCACGAATGGGGTTTTTGCGAGCAAGATTCTGGTGACCGGGACCGAGCGGGAGTACAAGTGTGAGTTTTACCCGTACAAGAGCGACGAGTTTAGACGCCTCGATCCACTCATCGTGTCGTCCAAATATTTCGACAAGGAGTTTGAGGATTTCAGTCACAAGAAGGACTGGTGGGACATCCCGACCCCACAATTTCAGAAGATCCTCGACTACCAAGGCTTCTCCGAAGACGTTTCCAGGTGGATGTACGTGATGGGCGGTAGGCTGTGTTTTGACGTGGGCGAGTTGGACAGTTGGCAGATCATTCCCTTTCTCAAGGGCATTGCCCGGTCCGGGAAATCAACCGTCATCACAAAAGTGTTCAAGAAGTTTTACGAGTCCGAGGATGTCCGAACCCTGTCCAACAACATCGAGCGCAAGTTCGGTCTGGGAAGCATCTACGACGGATTTATGTTCATCGCACCGGAGGTCAAAGGCGACCTGTGCTTGGAACAGGCTGAGTTCCAGTCCCTTGTCAGCGGGGAGGACCTCTCACTGGCAATCAAGCACGAGAAAGCCAAGTCGTTGGAGTGGAAGACCCCGGGTGTGCTGGGTGGCAATGAGGTCCCCAACTGGAAGGACAACTCGGGGAGTGTCCTTCGGCGGATGTTGCCGTGGAACTTCGGCAAGCAGGTGAAGGACGCCGATCCGCATCTCGATGAAAAGTTGGACGCTGAGCTACCCGTCATCCTTCTCAAATGCATCCGGGCGTACCTCGAGTACTCGTACAAGTACAGCAAGAAGGACATCTGGAACGTGGTCCCCAAATATTTCAAGACGATCCAGACCCAAGTGGCGATGGTGACCAACAGCCTGCAGAACTTCCTGGCGTCCGAGAAGATCAAGATCGGCAAGGATCTGTTTGTCCCACAAAAGGTCTTTGTCAGGATTCTGCAGCAGCACTGCACCGAAAACAATTTGGGCAAGCCGCGGTTCAATCAGGATTTTTACGCCGGTCCGTTCAGCTCGCACGATTTGGAGGTAGTGACCGAATCGCGGACCTACAACGGCGAGGCTCAGCCCATGCAGCCTTTCATTCGCGGCGTCGACGTGGTCATCGATGATGCGTTCCCGATGATCTCGCGGGACATTTAAAAAAAAAATGTTTGAGTTGTAAGTACATAGGAAGGAAATGAAGATCGATACAGTACAGAAAGCTTTTGTTATCAACGCACTTTTAGCTGCGGCGGTGAGTTCGTTGATTATAGAAACCCGACTCCAGTGGCGGGACCCTGGACCCAAGTACGCCAAGACGTTTGTATTGACATTCGGGGTGAACCTGATGATGTTTTGCGTGTTCGCGGTAGTGATAGGCAACAACAGCCTGGCAAAATCAATGTTTAGCTAAAAAAAAATTGTTTTATAATAACTAGAAAAAAGAAAGAGATCGATAGAAGATGCCACCACCACTCACTTATGCACAACTATTGGCGAACTCGAACAATAATAATAATAATGAAAACGATACCAATTGGATTAATAACTTAAATTTGCAGGAGTTGAATAATACGCGGTCCAATCAACAGAAATCCCGAAACCGTATGAAGGAACTGATCAATACCGGTGGCGGGCTCACCCAATCCCGTCTGCGTAAAAAACAGGCGTTCTCGCCGCTCAAGGTGAATATGTACAATGCGACTTCCACCAGCAGCAAAAAGATGACCGGGCCGGCACTGTACGACCTCGCCAAAAGCTTCACGGACTTCGGCAGTCACATTGCTGACGGTGGTCGGTACAAGATGAAGGTCGTTAAACTCAGAGGCATCCACCGGAATTTTGAAACTGCGTTTGAGGTGTCGAACGAGTACGGTTTCATCGAAACGGTCAAGACGAAAAATATCTCCGGGATCGACTTTGTCGTCAATGTCACCGACCGGTCGGGGACCGTTACCAAAACGACCAACGCGACCCTGTTCAGAACAGGTAAGGTCCGGATGTCCGGTGGATACGTGAATGGGTCAACGACGGACGTCAATATCGACGGTCAGCCCGAAGAGACGCGTAAAGTTTTGCAGCGACTGATTGGTGTTGGTGCGCGGATCACCAGTCCGATGAAGTTCAACAACATTACTGGCGTATTCAAGTTCAAATATGGAGTGCAACTTGTGCAAGGTCGTGATTTTTTGGTTATCCCGGCCCGGCTTGGTCCAAATTACAAGGTGCGAACCGTGTACGAACCAGAACTTCACGACGTTTTGAATCTAACCGTCACCAAACCCGAACCCAAATTCACCCTTCTGGTGTTTACTAAACTCAAACAGGTCGGGGAGGTAATGGGTCTGAAATCAGCATCACAAGTACGTAAAGCGTTTGAGACGGCTAAACATATTTTCAGTACAATTGTCCCGATCAGCCCAGCGGCAGTCGCCAAGTCTCTTAATATAACGAACACCACTGAACACCGGACCCGGGTGACCAACCGTCTCAACAATATGCCCGCACCCGAACTGGTGAAGGGTCGCGGAACCACGAGCCCCAAACCCCGCCGTCCAGACCCGTTGAGTTTTCAGGGAAAGTGTCCCCAAGGCGACACGTACTACGTGAAGCCGAACCCCCAAGGTCAGCCATGTTGCTACAAGAAGCCGAAGACCACCAACTTTTCCAAGAAGAAGGTCGCCGAGGCGTATAAAAAGGCGAACGTCCGAGTTCCCCAAGGCGTCCGGAACTTCTTCGGTGTCCCTCCTCCAGCTGCGAACGCAGCCAAGAAGAACAACATTGCGGTGACCCGGTTGACCAAGAACACCATCCAGACACACGTCGACCCGAAAGTCGGCTTCAAGATCGGGACCCGTCAGTGCACCCGCTACTCCAAAGAGGCGCTCATCGACATCGCGAAGCGGTTGGCTATCCCCGGCGTAACCTCCGGCGTGTCCAAAATCAACCTGTGTGAAATGATCAAAGCCCGAACAATCAACATCGGCGCGAACCGGACCAACAACCACAACCGAACCATCACGGCGGTCCAGTTCACCAACACCAACGGAACGGTGATGCCCGTAACCGGCAACACCGTCAACAAAGTCAAAGTCGGTCGGCGGTTCTGCAAGACCTATTTAAAGAAGGACCTCCTGCGGTTCGCGTTGAAGTTGCGGATTCAAGGTGTCAGCGACGCACTCAAGAAGGATGAAATCTGCGCCAAGATCTACCAGCACGCCGAGACGGTTCGCGCCCGAAAGAGGGTGAATCATAACCAAAAAGTCGCCAACGAGGCCGACGTGGTCGAACAGCGACGGGTAAATGCCATGGCTCGACGGGTGGCAGGAGAACAGGCAGAGAAGAACAAGGCGGTGGCGAACCGCGAGCGGAACGAAGAAGCAAAAACCAATGCCGAATGGACCCGGCTGGGGCTTAACGCCAACAACCTGGGGGTCTATTTCAAGAACTTCAACGGCAACTTCAATGGTAATGACGTTCGCTCGCTGGTTAACCAGACCTATACCGGTCTACGCAACCTCCCGACGAGCAGTCGGTCAGAGTTGCCACGGCTGTCGGACATTCAGAAACTCAAGAAACAGCTCGCCAAAGCACTGTCCAACAAGAAAATAAACAATTTTGCCAAAGAACTTGAAGCTGGGATGCGGGACGAAGCGGTTCGCCCGGTGGTGGCGCCACCGCCGGCGAACCGCTTCGTTCGTCGCAACAATGTGAATGTGGAGGAGATCTAGAGCTAGAGCAAAAATATATTAAAATTTGGGTGTTTTTTGATAAACACTTTATACTGTTCGGAATGGAGGGTGTCGGTGTAGTCACTGAGGATCCGGTGTCGGTCACTAGACGTGTACCAGTTGTCCCATTGGGCTTTACTTTTCCAATCGGACATCGAGTGAATTTCACCGTTTGTCGTGTTTGAACACCAGAAACTGTCCGACCGGATGAATCCGGGTTGGGTGGCCACAGTCTCGGTGAGCCGATTGATGAGCCGCGGGAAACTGGAACAGTCTGCGCGGATAGGGATTTTCCGACACACGACGCGAATCATCGTTTTTTTTTATAAATTTTTAACCATTCATAACTTTATACGACCGTATTCTTTTTAATAAAAAACAATTTCTCGTAGAAGGTGTGGACGGGATGGTACACCAACACATAACCCATAAATTGTCCACAGCACCTACAATTGATTTCCCGCGCGGCGCCACACTTGCCGGGTAAAGGGACTGGGTCGAGGTCCAACATAATGAACTTGTTTTCCAAGTTCGGATACAGCTCGATCAACGCGACCTGGTCAGCGGTGTTCACAACAATGTTGTTGAACGAAATATCCAAAAAAACCAAGTATGATCCGCGCTCGCTTTCACATTCGATGGCGGTGCACTTTGAACCGGATCCGAATTCGACATTATTATTGTGGACGTGTTTACAACATCGACAATAGTAATATTTAGTGAGGTCTGTGTCATCATGCTCGTTGTCAATGAACAGTCTGCCCATCTCTAT